>Ga0209210_1000605_pt1 | contig 36640 bp, 38 predicted proteins | sample RifGroA1_FD_183991 | JGI IMG/M metagenome (GOLD analysis project Ga0209210, IMG submission 183991) | Contaminated groundwater microbial communities from Rifle, Colorado, USA - Rifle Groundwater A1 (SPAdes) (version 2) | ecosystem: Environmental > Aquatic > Deep subsurface > Groundwater >...
CGTGCCCCATATAGTTGAGCCGCTAGCTTCCCTCCCATGGTTAAGGATCCCAACCCGGCGGCCTGTGCTCCGGCTCCTCCGGCTGCTCCCGTTGCTGCCTTGGCTACTTCACGCATCTGGTTGGCGAGTTCGTCACCCCCTTTGCCGCGAAGGGTGGCCAATAGGTTCGCCTGTTGTTGTGTCCCCATCTTGCCAAGGGCTTGCACCATCTCTTCAGGCCCCATTCCCTCCAATGCTGTCCCCCCCAAAGCCTCTTTGGCCCCTTTCACGCCCAAGAGATCTGTGGCCCTTGCTTGGGCAGAACCTTTCATCAGCCCTTTCATCTTGCCGCCGGTCATCATCACTTTTTTGTACCGCTCTTGCATCCCCAGATCGGCAAACCCCCCGGTCAAACCCCCCATCATCTCAGCACCCTTCTTGACCCCCAACACTTTCCCGAGCTTGACCAGGAGTCCAGCCGCTTCTGACAATCGGACGTTATACATGGACATTCCAGAGGTGGCCGTCTGAAGAAGTCCAAAGAAACGCTTGGTCGAGAACCCCGAGTCCATGGCCGCAACATGAATGGCCGACAAACTGTTGGCTACGTTATCCAGGTCGCCCCCTAGATCTTCCATCCAAGATCCCATGTTTTCGGCCATTTCCTTGGCCCCAGTTCCGAAAATCTTGGAGTAGACCATGGCCTTCTCGGTCGCATCCTGGTAACGGGTCATGGCCTCTTCGGCACTCCGGGTTCCACGAGCGATCTCCTTCATGGTCAATCCAGCTTCAGCATAACCTCCCAGGATTTCCAAATGGTCTTTGGCTGTGGTTCCCCATTTTCGATTCAGACTCCAGGCGTCGGCAAAACTAGCGGTGACCGCTCGAACACTGAGGTCCACATCCCCATACTTGTCCGCAAGATCCCCGACACCAACCCCCCCATCCAGGATGGCCTTGTTCAACTCCTTGACTGCTGCATCTGCATCAATGATAATCTTGGCAATTGCCGCGAACCCGGCTGCGATTGCCCCAATGGCCATCAAGGCGGGGCCGATTTTGGTCAGAACACCTCCAATGGCCCCCATAGCACCAGCCCCAGCACCTCCCTTTGCTTGCTGCTGAACAGCCGCCATTCCGAGGCCCTTGACCCCAGCCCCCAGCTTGGCAAACACCCCACTGAGGTTCCCCTCGAAAGCGGCGGCGGCGGTCTCTCCAATCTCTTCTCCGATCTTGGCTCCTCCAGCACCAAATGCCTCGGCTTTTTCCCCAAAGGCATGAGCCTTCTTGAGCATGGGACCGAGCTTTGCAATATGGGCCGCCTCTGTCTTGAATCGCTTTTCCTGTGCTTTATACTGTATTCCTGTACGTTTGAGATCGTTCCTGAGCTGTTGCTTTGCCTCGTCTGTTATACCCTTCCGCCGCATCTTGCCCTGGATCGCCAAGATCTCCGTTCCAAGTAGTTTCATCTCCGCCGAAGATTTGTATAGGGTCTTGGTGATCTTACGTTGCAGATCGGGACCAAAGGCTTTGTCTATACCGGGTGCCAATGCTTTTGAGACCTGACTCTCAAGCTGCTTGAAGAAACGGGTCTCAAGTTTGACCCCCATCTCCAAAACCGTGGCATTCGTGTTCTTCCGAGCCATTGGTTATCCTTGCTCCGAAACAGGACCAGGATGGAATACCACCTGCCGGTCATCAACCTGTTCGGTCAAATCTCGATTCTCAGCTACCACCAGCTTCCCGTCCTGCACCTGGAGATTCCCTGCATCAGGTGCCCTCTCTAGGAACTTCTCATAGATATGATCGCGGGGATGCTGTCCCCCTGCAACCCATCTCACACCCGCAGCACGTCCGGGATCACGGTCACGGAGCAGAGCCTGAAGCTGTTCGGGCGTATAGGCTATCATGGGGGTCAAGGTTTGCTGATCCCCCTGTTGTTCCTGACGTATCCGTTCCAGAACCCGTTGACGCTCCTCTTGCTCAACCTTTGACTGAGCATAGGCATTAGACACCCGTGTCTTGTATTCAGTCACCACCCGGTCGTGCCAATCCTCTTCACCAGTAACCCATTTTCGCATCTCCTCGGCCAAGTCATCTGGAGACTTCGGCCCCAGAACCTGTGCCTCCTGAGAGTTGGCTTTAGGCTTCCCGTCATCCAACAAGACACCCATCCGGGTGTAATAGAAACGGTCCATTATCGCATGGCGTCGTTCTTCCTCAGACCGATGCCTTTGTTGGTCCGCCGCATCTATCTTCTTGATTCCTTTGGGAGAAGAAGCCGACGTGACCAGCTTGAAACCTCCCCACATGGCCTCATCTTGTTGATGTAGATCCTCGGCAACATTGAAAGCCGTCCACATCTCCTGAACAGGAGTGACCCCTAGAGTTTTGGCCCCAGGCAGACCCGGAGGTCGCAAACGCCCCCCACAGGCTTTCCATTTGTATCTAGCCACTGCCTCATAGCAATATGCCTCGGCCGCCCTGATGGCTTTCCCTTGCCGATTGAACAAACCCAAGACAAGGGAGAACAATACGTCCTTGACAGGCCGGGGAAGCTCTCGAACTATTTGATAAACCCGAGGAACCGCGTGGGCCTCTCCCAACAAAACATAGCCGTCAAGGATCCAAATGGAGGTGGCGATAGCCCAATCTTTCCATTGAGCGTCCGTCCCAAGTCCAACCCTGGCTCGAAGTAGAAACAGATCACCAGAGGAAAGGGAACGGATAGAGAACTGTGTGCCCGCAATAGTGACCGGATGAGTGAGGAAGCCAGGTGAAATCAGGGACTCAGTGTCATCATAGAAATGCCCACGTTGTTCAGGTGTTGTGCGTGGGAGTGGCATCCATTACCTGCTCGCAGGTCGGAATCGAGGATTCCTCCCCAGTCCCTCCCCTGTTCGGTTCAATGGGGCCGGTCGAGCATCCGGGTTGGGGGTTGGCACCGTAGCCAACTCCTGAACAGGCATCCGATAGGTTTCGACTCCCTGTTCATTCTTGCCCACTAAAGTTGCCTGTTCCGTTTCGGACTGCTGGGCCGCCGCAATAGCAGCTTGCTTGACCCCAGAAAGAGCCGGGTTGACAAACCCCTGGGGGGGTCGCCGAATTGTCTCATGAACCGCTGAAAGGGCTGATTCGGGTTCCGGGGTAGGTGAGGGCATACCCGCCCTTCTGGCTCGAATCCGTGCATTCTCCCGTGCGATGGCATCAGCCATCGCATCAGAATCCCCTGTGTCTACAAACGAATCCTCGATTTCATCCTCGACAGACTGAGCGGGAGGCGGTTGCGGAGTAGGTGCTGGTCCCGAAACCGGGGCGGCCCCCTGACCAGGGATGATGGACTGTCTCTTCTGTGGTTGTTGTGGAACTACAGGGGATGGAGGTGGTACAGAAGCCTCCTCTGTCGAGGGTTCCTCCAAAGCAGCCACCCTCTTGATTTGCTCGGTCAAGCCACCACTCGGGGGACTGGCTGTACGCTCCTTCTCACTCTTGAGGGCCAACAACCGAGTCTCAAGACGCTCGATCTCGGCATCCGTGTCAGTTGGCTCGAACACTATCGCTTTCTCGGCATCCTTCTCAACCCTCGACAGAAGCTCATGGTATTTCCGGTAGAGGCGTCCGACGATCTGGGAACCACCAGGGAGTCGTGTCAGGAAATCCCGAACCACCTTGGGTTTGGGGATCTTGACCGAGGTGCCATTGCCCAGTTTCTCAGTGGTCTCCACGAACTTGACATCGTGCAGGTCGGTCAACCCAATCCGCACGATGGAATGGGCCAGAATTCCGATCTTGAAGCGTTCGAGGTATTCCAGGGCAACCGTCTGAGTTTTCTCCTCGGAATCCTCAACCAAAGTGACCGGCAAAGAGGCGTATTTCTGGACATCAATCTCTTCGTCGGTGTTCAACACCCGAAGAGTGATGGGAGTACCCCCCACATCAAAGGATGCTTCGCCACCGGAAAGGGCTGTCAGGGGGGCTAGAGCGGCTTCAAGGGCTTCCAAACTTATCATGCACGTCCCTCTTTCATCTTCTCAGGGGCAGCAGACAGTTTAGGACAGCCCAACTAGAGTGATCCGGCCAGTTTGGCTACATCCGTCTTGCCAACCGGCCCCGTCCCCATGGGGACGGGGCAGGTGTTAGAACCAGGTCAGCACAACGAATCAGGGTCGGGCATCCGTTCATCTGTCTATCCACGGTCCCCATGACCGGGTTTATCTGCTACCCAGGTTCACTATACCGCCTGGGATTAGACTGCTACGTTGACGGCATTGGCCGCAAAGAGACTCTGACTACTGCCACCCCCAACTCCACGACCGGCCTGTGAGATCTTATAGCCCTGTTCAGCAAACCGAATAGATCCCAACTGGCCAATGGTCGGATCGTTACCCGTGGCAAGGAACTCACCATAGACACTTGCAAAATCATGGACATCGCTCACGTCGATGTCTCCCGATTCCATGAGAAGACCCGCGTCTTTGGAGATGGTTGTAGACCAAGACTTGAACCAACATGCCTCGAAAATCGTGATGATGGCCGAATGACCCCGGTTATCCCCAGGCATTCCGCCAGCATAGTTGCCCTTCCGATTGTCCTTCGTGACCTCGGGATAGCTGATTGCCTTGACTCCGCCATCAAACTGGCCACTGGTTCCCGAATAGCCTTGATTGGGCACTCCGAGATCCGCATCAGCCAGAGTCGAGAAAACCAGTTGCATCTCGGCATCAAAAGGCCAACGATGATGGGCAAGACTACGAACCGGCCCGTCAATTCCACCAGCATAGCCCGCTGCCTGCCAGAGATTGCAAAGATAGAGGAGTGCCCGCTCCATGGTGACTGAAACCACATCAGAAATGGACGGGACAAGCTCGGCAATTTGATCACCAAAGCCGATCCCACGGATAGGCTCATTGGCCCGGCCCATCGTGGGATTGAAACTACTGGCCACCCCCATCTGATGCAAAGCCTTCGTGTCCCCATAATGAGGGGTCAGAATCCGGACCTTCTGACTGACCGCCGTGCGGGTGTTGGGGGTTGTCCCAAAATCGTACATGTAGGACGTACCACCGACACCACTCTGGGGGTTTTTGTCGAGATTCGGCATTGTATACCTCTCTGTTGGCCGCCTGACGAGACTATCTCATCAAGCCCTGCATCCTTCAAGGATTATAGACTGGATAGCGATGGGGTCGAAGAAGGCTATAGAGCGGCCCAAAGCTGCTCTCGGGCGACCTTGGGGGTAGTGGCAGAGGTAACCAATTGGTCATAAAGACAGGACCAATTCCCAGCAATCCCATAGGAAGCAGCCCGCAACCGAGGAGCCAACCGCTGTATCAGAGCATGGTCCTTGGTGTTGGCAAAGCTCTCCAGGAAATCAGCCATCCGCCGCAAGTGGTTGGCATAGAGCCGAACAGCTCCGTTGACCTCAATCCAGAGTACCGCCAGGGCGAAGACCGCCGTCTTGACCAGCCGGGTATCAACATCCGAACCGGGAAGCCCCCCGTCTGCCTGAAGGGTGCCCAGGATGGAGAAAACGGCTTCGGTACTAGGAGCCACACCCAGGGTTCCAAAAGACACTTTTGCATGGACAGTCTGGATGTTCAGGTTACCTGTAAGAGATTCATAGTCCACATCTGAATCGAAACCCATGCCCAGACTTTGTCCCGTGAGTCCTTTTGTCGTAGACTGACTGGACCTCCAAGGGCTACGGGTTGGCAAGGCACTGTACGACAGGTTGCAGGAATACTGGGTCGGGTCCGGGGCGAAATCCATTGAAGCACTCAGCCTTGGGACCGAACCACACGAACGCAGCACACCATTGTTCATGCCCCAGAAATCTTGCCCCACCATCTCACCAGGCATTCCAACCGGAACCACCTGCTGCTGCATGGTTAGATCTGCCTGATCCCCAACCCGCTTGACCACAGCACTCAGACTCATCACCCGACTGGCGATCCCATAGAGAGTGGATATCTCCTTGAGTTCCGTCTCAAACAGCTTGCGAGAGGCTTCCGATCCCTGAGACATGTCCAGTGCCGAGTCCAGATCCGCCACCTTCCGACCTGCCCAAAGCAAGGCCATCAGACCATTTGCCGTAGGTTGAGGCACCAAACCTAGAGCCTCCACGGTGCTTCCATCAGCTAGGGTAAACTCGATTCCGATAGGTATCGTCTCCCCCGTCTGACCATTATCCGTGATTAGGACAGGGCGTCCCTCCCATACAACCGGGACATGGTGGTCCTGAATCTGTGCCTTCTTCCCCTTGCCAAACAGGACCGCAGCCCTCACGAGTTCCTGTCGAGGTTGCCGAACTGCATTGAACAGTTCCATTCCGGCGGCTATGACATCCTCATTGGCCCCAACCATACGTTGAAGCCCCCCGGTTCGCCGGGCCAGAGAAGCCAGAAAACGATCCTGACTGGCATCGCCAATGCCCAAAACATGGACCCTGGGCTTGGAAACAGCCATAGACTCGATAGCGAAACCAGTTCCTGCAACTTCTCCATCTGTAAGCAGGAAGATGTCCCCTGACTGGTTATTGAGGAGCTGAACTGCTTGGGCCAATGCCCCCTCCAATTCAGTGCCCCCGTCTGCCTGGATCCGGTCGATGAACTGAAGGGCCGTGACCCGGTTGGCATCCGTGGCTTGAACCAAGGTTTCATGGAACAGAGTGGGTGTGTAATTGAAGGAAACCAGCCCGAACTCATCTGTCGGAGCCAGAGCCGAAAGGGCAGCTTTCAGGGCCACCTTCGCCCGTTCAATGCGAAGGTTCTGCATTGACAACGAACGGTCAAGAACGAAGACCACCTTGCGAGCAACACCAACAGCCTTGGGAAACACGTTAGACGGTACGGAAACCGTCCAACAAGGGGCATCCTTTGGAGTCTTGGGATCGTCAGGGGTTGTGATCTTGGAAGTCAGAGCCTCGTCTGCGAACACCCCCGACACTGTTTCACGGGAACGGAGATCGATGACCAAATCACAGTTGGGCTTGCTACCGAGACCAGCCAGGGAGACCTCGGCAACCCCATCATCCCGAATACGGGTGGTAATCTGATGAGACGGGGAACCCACAGTGTCAATCTTGCCCATGCCCTCCAACGTGAGGTTGAAACTGACCTGGTGCAGCCCGAGTCCGGAGGGGTCTGACTTCCACTCGGGAAGGATAAGATCCCCAAACAGAGAAGCCGGAAGTTCGATCTTGCCTCCCTCTGGGGTCGCCGTCATCTTGGCTTGAGGATGGTAATTCGGGGCCAGCGTGAATGGAAACCGGAACCGGAAATCAGAATCCCGAGTGTCCACGGCAGCCACAACTTCCAGGATAATCTGGATCTCTTCACCGGGTCGGATCTGGCCAATGGTGAGGGTGACCATGCCGTCAGGGCAAACCTCGGCAAGCGAGGACAGGTGCCCCTTCTGAGTGTTCTCTTCGTATTCCTTGCGAGCTTCCTCACGGGGTTTCAAGGAGGACTCGACCTCGAACCCCTCACCCTTGATCTTGAAACGCCGGAGTGCCCCGTCCCGTGGAAGCATGAAGACATAGAGAGTCTCCAAGGGCTGGGTGGCATCCCCGGCGCACTGAAAGGCATGGGTCACCTGAAGCAAAGCTCCGGCAGGGGTTGCCTTTCCGGCCAGATGGAGCCGTTGCATGGCCAATTGCACAGCCTGATGAGTCTGGGCATTGACGATAGACCCGAACTGATGTTCCTGGACGAGATGGGCGAGACTCATTCTGTTTCTCCTGTTTCTGATGGTGTCGGGTCAAGGGAAAGTTTCTTGATGCTCTCAAGGTTACCCATGCCGACGGCTGGCACGTCGTTTTCGGATTGGCTCCCGGCAAGACTTTTTGTGACAGTCTGAAGGAAAGCCTTCAGGGCCAAGCCGATCTGGCGCTCTTGAACCACAGACCATGTGCGGGGCTGTACCTCAACCCGTACCGCTGGATGCGGACTAAAGACCAACCAGGCTGCCCCCGACGTTTGAACATCAAAGGTGCGTCCTAGCAAGCGTGTCTTGAGGGCCCCCAAGGAAAAACCCTCAGACTGCAACCTCCGAATCTGCTGAAGCCTCTGACAATGCTCTTGGGTGTAGTGGGCATGTGGGCCTTGTTGGGTCGGACCCGGCAACAGCCCTTCGGCGATATACCATCGGATTGTTCGAGCACTGTAGCCTGTTTGTTGGGCCAACTCGATCAGGGTAAGCTCGGGAGCCACATCCATAACCCCAGTATATTGCCAGTTCTCGCCACTGTCAAGAAGAAAGATTGCTGGTCAAAAAGCGGGGACGGGTAGAATATCTTGAAAGGGGAAGCCCATGTTATTGGACCCTGAGTTTGAAGCCATCAAGGCTCGTTGGTCCAGTGTGTCCATGTCCTCTCCAAGACGTGGAGCCGTTCCTGACGTGATCTACCTGATTCAGAAGGTTGAAACCCTTCTGACAGCAGCCCCCCTGAAGGTGGAAACCCTTCCCGTCTCTACCCCGGAGTTGCAGACGGCCATGATCGCAGCCTCAACCGTCATTCTCCCTGCGGTCATAACTGTTCGCTGTACCGAGTGCGGTCGGGAGTTCCAAGAAGTTGGCTGTTGTAGCGAGTGTACCACCCGTTTGAAACAGTTAGCCCCACCATGGCCCCTACATGGACATCTCGGGGATCCTCCCCCAACGGCTTAGCCCGACAACAGCCAGAGTAGTATGGGCAGGAGGTGCTGAAAATGGACTCGGAAAAAACGTGCCCAGCAACCGATAGCAAGAATGAGCAGGTGGCCTACGTGGTTTGCCTCAACTGTACGTGGACCTACGAAGAGTGCCCCTACAACCCAAAGGAAAACTAAAATGGCTTTCTTCGGCGTGACTCTTGAAATCATCGACACGGTACGACACCACCCCAATGCCGACCGGCTTGATCTGGCTACAATGAAAAGAATGACTTTCCAGTTCGTGGTCGGTCGGGATCAGTGGAAAGTGGGGGACTCGGTTCTTTACTTCCCCGTGGACTCCCTTCTGCCCGCAGGGATCGTTGAAAAGCTAGGACTGGTAGGTAGGTTGGCAGGTTCGGACAAGAACCGGATCAAGACCATCAAGCTCCGTGGGGAGGTGTCTCAGGGTTTGGTGGCGGATCCCAGTTCTCTCCTGGATGATGCCTGGATGATATGGGATTCAGATTCCTGTACACATCAGGTTAGGTCGCCGCACTTTGATGGTTTCAAGTCGCTCATGGACCACTTAGGGGTCACCAAGTACGAGCCCCCAATCAAGCTGACGGGAGTGGGAAACCTGCTCCTCATGCCGGACGGGGTCGGTGTGTACGACATCGAAGGTGCGGACCGTTATCCCGGGGTCGTGGAACTCTTGATGGATCAACCCGTCTGCATCACGGAGAAGCTGGAAGGTACGAACCTTTGGGTTCGTAGACTTCCCGACGGCACCATTCAGGTGGGACAACGGAACTATCTGATTGAGGAAGTACCCGCCGAGGGCAAAGCCAACATGTATTGGGAAACCGTGCGAACCGACGGGGTTCTTCCCATACTGGAGGAGGCGGCTGCCAAGTTCCCCGGACAAACCGTGGCGTTCCGGGGGGAGCTTCTGGGTCAATCTATCCAGGGTTACTACAAGGGCATGAAGCGGAACGTAATCCGCTTCTTCGATGTGCAGGTTGACGGACAGTACCTTTCGTTTGAGGCGTTTGTTGCTCTGATCCCACCAGAGCATCGCGTGCCCGTATTGTTCGCAGGTTCCCTCCGCGAATGGCTCGGGAGTCGAACCATTCAGGAAACCTCAAATGGTCCCAGCGTGTTCAGTCCGGGGCAAAAGCGAGAGGGGATCGTCATTCGCCCCTTGGTCGAACAACAGGTCATTGACGAGGTGCCCGGGTTCAGGGGCAGGCTCTTGATCAAAATGCGGAGCCCCGAATACCTGGCGGGGAGCGAGAACTAATGAAACGCCTGACCATCCTACGCGGTCTTCCTGGTAGCGGGAAGAGCACCTATATCTCGAAGACCTTCCCTGGAGCCACTCCGTACCACATGGCACCAGCCGAATGGTCCCCAGTTATCGTTTCAGCGGACCACTTCTTCACGAATTTCTCCACAGGGGAGTACAATTTCGACTCTGCCCGTATAGGAGAGGCTCACGCACAGGCTCAGATGAAACTGCTGCTTGCCTTGGAAGATGGCAGAGAACACATCATCGTGGACAACACCCATGTCCAGGCATGGGACTGGCAGGTGGCTGCAAAGTTAGCAAACCTCTTTGGCTACACCGTGGATGTCGTGGACCTGTTCGATGGGGGTCTTTCAAACGAAGCCTTGGCGGCTCGGAACACTCACAGGGTTCCAGTCGAAATTATCGCGGGGATGCGATTGAGGTGGTGGACGGCTTAGTTCAGGACAGACTCGCATAGTAGGGAAGCAAATGCCACTTAGTGTGGCCTAGAGGAACTCAAGATGGATGCCACTCGCCGTGCCTTCGATGCCCATTACGGTCCCGGTGGCCATTCCTGCCCTTGCTGCGGTGGTGGCACCCGTGCTGGTCGTGGTGGCCGTCGTCGTGCCCGGGCACTCTCTATCCGTTACGCCCGTGCCGTCCGTCGTACCACTCGCCACACCCTTCGTACCGGGACTCTGGACTAATTGTCGATTCTCAAGTAGGCGTAGGACCGAATGGCTTCCCCGTTCAGTTCCAAAGCGACTATAACTGATCCTGAGACAACACTATCTGGAAGGCCACCCCCTGCGGGAGCCTCCTCAGACAAACCTGACCCCGGTTTGGAGTTCATGGTCCAGTTGTAGAACATCGTGCCATAGTTCGGATAGGATGCCAGCTTCTTGTCCCACTTGAATGTCGCAGGGTCTGCGTTCGGGTAATGAGCCAAGACCGCCTTGATGATGGTCTTTGGTGTAAGGTGGGTCTCGAACATCCGCCCATAGAGAGGAATCTTGGCGACGGCCGCTCGTTTGTGAAGTGAATGTCGAGCAGCAACCCGTTGAACTAAAGACATTGTGGCTTCCGACAAGGCACCCTCCTTCATCACGTACTTGAACTGGAGATCCGAATCCTCAATCCAAACCTGTCCACGAACCCCTTCGAATCTTACGAGATACCGAGACGGGGAATAAGCCCCCGGTCCCATCTGGTCAATGAGTTGAGCAGACGGTCGTGACTCATCCACCAAAGTAACGGTACCCGGTACCCCGACAGGAACCGAAACACCACCTCCGTGTCCGGACTCCGCCTTGAACGGTTTGAGAGTCCGGACACGGGAGCCTCGACTAAGAGCGTGGGGCATGGATCACTCCTGAATGGCCTTTGCCATCTACTGTTTGGCACAGCATAGGCAAATCACCGACCCGAAGAACACCCAGTTCCACTAACCGTCCCCGCAAATAGGACACGTCCATGTAAGGCTCGTCCTCTGTGACCTCGAAATAGATCAGGTCGGGGGCTGCATTGATGAGTTCACGCTTGATGCGGTACTGTACCGTTACCAGCACAGTAGTCAAGGATTATTTTCCGGTACTTATGATGAGGACCGAAGGTGGAAAGTCAACACGATATAGAGCAACGGGAAGATCGGGGTGTAGTACGCCTCAACCTCGGCCCCAGTCGGATCATCAGCTGCCACGGTGGCCTTGATACCCTGGTAGGCTCCGACGATTTGGGCCTGTACCAGTGCCTTGAACATCATGGACAGACGACCCTCAATCTGTGAGAGCACGCCCGGCAGGAACTTGATACCAATGAAGTTCTCCAGAGTACCCCGTGCCTGCTGTTGCACCTCATCGGCAATCATGATCACCGTCGGGAGCTTGGTCAACACATTGGTCATGTCGGTTGTGAGTTCGTGGCGAACTCGTAAGAATGGAGGCCGGTCTTCCAAAACCGTAATGCCTGCCTGGGCCGTCTGATTCTGTTCAACCGCATCCATTCCCCGACCCAACTGGGTGAAACCAACCAGCATTCGGCCGGTCCAAGGTGTTGCCACATCCACATTCGGACTGACCACAGAACCTACAAGAGCGGCGGCCAGGAACGGACCATCAATCAAGTATTCCTTGGTCACGTCCAGATAGTCGGTCAGACTGATAAGGGCCGTATCCGGATAAACCATCCGCATACGGGTGTCCTTGAGAGCCTTGGCCATCGTCTGAGCCTGAACCGGAGACATTCCACCCATGACACCGACGATACTGGTTCTCTCCGACCGATACCGGATGCTGGACATCTTGTTGTTCGACCGTTTCAGAACCTGATAGAGGTCGGTCGAATCACCCCGGAGCGGAGTGATGATGTCTGGCAGAGCCTGACCCGGAAGCACTCCTTCCAGTTCGTCAATGGCCGTCCGATAAGAAGCCAGAGAAGCCTGGCCAGAATCTGTCGCCTTCAGAACCTGTTTCAAACCCACAATGACTGCACCGTTCGTGATGGCCATGTAGGCTGCCAGGGTCAACGGGTTCTCAGGGTCTACTGCTCCGTATGCCTTCTCGATGGACGACATCTTGGTGAAAAAGGCCGTTGTGAAATCTTCCTTCGTGTAAACATAGGTGACGTAGTAGAGATCCCCGATAGCCGGTTCTTCGCCACCACGTTCGTAGGTTTTCACAATGGCCGTGTCATTCACGGCCAGGTTCAGGGTGTTGTTCACCCGAAGTTCGACACCTGGAAGGGCATTGATCGGTGTGTTGGCATTGCAGGTGACGGTCTTGCTCACCTGGAACCGGAACGTCGCCGTTCCACCCGTCGGATAGGCCACCCACGGACCAGTCTGATCCGTGCTCCAACCCCGAGGCAGAATCGTGAAGGTCAGACCCGTGACCAGATCTCGATAGGTCTGCCCCACGATTCCGTCCTGGCCCACACCATTGTTGAGAATGGAATCGTGGGCAGAACCAGATCCGTTGACCACGTTCGAGACTACGAAGAAGCCATCAATGGCGGCTTCTCCGGTATCCCCATCCATGTTCACAGCATTGAGACCCGTTCCGGGGAACAAGGCGTTCCGAACACTGTTCAGAGTATCCCGCACCAGAACCGTACTGGCGGTTCCCAGATTTCCGGCAGCCGTTGGGGCGTCTTGGATGTAGAGATATGTTTCCCCAGACGCATCTGCCACCACTCCGGCCAACCCCAGATTGGCAAAACGGCTGGCATCCGAAGTGGTCATGTTCTGAACCCAAGAAACAAAGGTGTCTGTCCTGTTGTTCATCAGAGCAGAAGCTACTACTTCGGCTTCAGGCAGGGTTCGCAAGGCAATCTGACCGGAAGAGAAACCAAGGGGCACATTTGCCGAGCCAGCCCCAATGGAAACCTGTGAGGCTTCCGTAAAGATGCGGCTCGTGATTCGCAACCCGGCTCCTTCGAGTCGGAGCATTCCGGTTGCCATGACGAGTGCAATGGTGTTCCCGAACGGAGTGCCGGGCACGATAGACAAGGCCCAGGCAATCTGAGTGATGACAGAAGCCCCGGCATCCACTCCGTTCCAGGCCGGATCCACTGGGCCAAGAGCGGCTACGGTGCCTCCTGCACTTGCCTGGAAAGTCACACTGACCGGGGTACCGTCCACGTTGAATGAGAACACGTTGTTGGCAGCAGTGGCTCCGGTGCCATCAAAGAAGGTGGTGACCACCATGGAAAGGGCATTCATACCCCCACCGAAACCGAATTGGGCCGCCAAAGAAGCTGCACCCACGACCGCAGGTCCGGTCAAGCCCATGGCCCCCGTGGCCAACCCGGCCATGTCGTTACCGGTCTTGACCCCCAACCGACACTGACTGGTGACCTCATGGTGTGATGCCAGGGTACCTGCCCCACCACCAGGCACGAGCCGGTTACGCAAGATCAGGCGATCATAGAGCTTGGCCGACCCGGCTGCCGGAACCTCGTAAGTGGTGGCCACTGGCCCTTGAAGAAGAATTGCCTGACCGTTTGCGGTTGCCGCTGCCGTGTCGAACCCTGCCAGGGTGGCAAAAGTCCGGGCCGCACCACCCAGCGCAGTCAAAAGCTGCAAGAAGCCCGAACCATCCAGACCCGGAAGCTGAAGTCGGAATTCCAACTGATTCCCGGCATTAGCCGCGCACACGATGTCGAGTCCCTGATGGTTTGGCGATCCGCCCATCAAAGCCAGAATGGCGGCTACGACTTTGCCGTTGATGTGGGTTGCCAAAGCTGCCGGAGTGGCATAGGTGCCCGGATCAATGAGGATGTCTACAGTGAGCGCCCCAGAAGCAGCCCCGTTGTAGTAGAAGCGGATCTGGTCATTGACCGTAGCCGTAATTGTGATTGGACCGTTGAAGTTCGTGGCCCCAGCCAGAGCCGACCGAGCCGCCGGGTTGAAAGTGTAGTAGGGGGTCGCAACCGTGGGGGCCAGACCCGGTCCCCAAGCAGCAACCGTGGCTACTCCAGTGGCTCCGTCGTAGTCCGTGATCGTGCGAACCGTGCCTGGGGTAGGTCCACCCACAACAACATGTTGGCCAATGACAATGGTCCAACCGTTGTAATGGTCGTTCACGTTGATGCGAAGGCCCGCATTCAATGTGATAGTGGTCAGACCGCCTGCCGCTGGCATCCCCTGATGTCCCGAAGCCGCATCATTGATAGCCCGTGCAAAGAAACTGATGTCCTGAGCAGTATCTGTCCCGGTCTGAACGAACACCTCGGCGTTGTCAATGTAGAGACTGAACTCCTGTGAGGTGGTCACATCATAGTTCTGGCCCACGACCCCCACGGCTCCACCCGTGTAGGCAATCTCGTTACTCAGAAGATGGGCAAAGAATCCTCCAACATGGCCCGTGGCGGGAATGTTCAGATTGATGCCCGCTGAGGACGGCATTTCGGTGCCGTGAATGATAAGGCGCAGGAAGTCCGATGCACTTGGAACCAAGGTGTATGGCCCATAGCCAGGGAAGGCAAACCGAGCCGGGGTTGCCACCCGAGAAGCGAACTGGGCGGTAACAATCTCCTCAACCGGACCGAGGAAATCCGTACCGGAAACGGATTCAAAATGAACGTCCGAGGAAAGCTCAGAACCACTTGGGAACTCCAAGGTAATGCCCAGAAGCCCAGCCCCCTTAGACCCCTGCACGAAAGTGGGGTTGAGGACGTTGCTTCCAAGCACGTTCGTGATCTGATACTGCCCAACCCCGGATTGTCCGATGATTGTGGCAATCAGAGTGTATTCCTCGTCCACCAACATGTTGTGGTAGAAACTTGCATACACAGTAGCCCCAACCGGAACCGGCAAAGCCAGGGTGATGACCAAACCATTGACCTGAGTGACAGTCACTGGCCCCCGGAGTAGTGCATCCTGGGGGTCATAGCCCCAGTAGGCCCGAACCACATCCGGCCGATTAGCCGGAACATCGATCCGGCTGTTGGTGACACTCTGGAACAAAGACTGCCCGAGGGATGTGTCACGCCCATTGCCCAAGGTTGGATACATGGGCAACGTGAACTGTTGACGGGACGTGGTAGACACACCACCACTGGTCGTGACCACGCCCGTGCAGGCCGAGAGATACGTGCGGTTGTCAATCAGAGTTGGGATGACCTGAGTGTCATCAAAATAGTCCATGCCCGTTGTGTGAACACCTGAGGAAACCAGGGCTGCCGTTCCCCAAACGACCCGATCACTCTGAAGCACAAAATCTGACCCCTGAATGAAGGTGTTGCCACTGGGCACTTCACCACAGGATGTGATCGATGTGACGTTCAGGTGAGCCAGGTAATCAAACGTGTCCTGCCATGTATTGGCATAGTAGGTCATAGTCACGACCGCCCCAGCCTTGGGAGCCTGGGTCAGCGTGACCGCTCGTGTAGAACCGTCCACGGTTTTCGGGATGACCTGAACCCCGTCTACCCGAACCGTGACCTTTGAGGTGTCAGTGGTAGTAACACCACCGCCAGTGCCGTCTACGATGGGACCATTGAACACGTAGAATGTCGAAACTCGGTTGTCTGCCTGACCCGTTGTGAGTCCAAGGATGGCGTTTGCAGACGCCTCCTTGACCGACAAACTGTAGGTTGAGGTCAGAAGCAGCGTGGTTTCCCCATACGGATTCACATAGGTCGAAGCCGTCAGGGTTCCCCGAACTGCTGCCGTGATGGCCGCAGCCACCTGCCGCATGGTGTAAGCCGCGTTGGCCGGGATGGTGATCTGATATTCAGTTCCGTCCACCATGAGCAAAAGGACGTTGTTGGCCGGGATAGTAACCCCACCACCTGGACTCAGAATGTCCCCATGCAGGTCGAGAGTTGCCGTGCCGGGGGTCGGGGCATTGATGTCTACGATGCCCCTAGCAGCCCGAACGATGGCCGTTTCTGGGTCCACCTGATCACTCACATTGTCCACGAACAGGGTATCGCCACGATGAAAATAGTAGGTGCAACGAACCACGTCATCGGGCTGTGGAGCCTGGGCAATCTTCACCAAGCCCGTAGCACCACTTACCGAAACCACAACCACGGGGCTGCCGTTGATTGTGACTGCCACATCCTGACGATTGTTGGACGTGGTACCCGTACCGTCCCCAGTGGTGATGGGAAGGTTACGGATCTTGAAACGATCCAGAATGCCATCCCAGTTACCAAGGGTCACGGCCCCGAGAGCCGAGATGGATGCCACGGCACGACCCGTTTCATCCTCACTAACAACCCTCTGGTCCACGGTGGCTGAAGATCCACGGACGATCTCCAAATTGGTCTGAACCAGAGCCTCGTTGCCCTCCCCGATGAAAACCGGGAGTTTCAGGGCATCGAGAGCCGCCGCGAGCGGGCTATCAAACAAAGTCTTGGTGTAGACGCCTGGGGGACTGTATGCTGATCCAGGAAAACTCATAGCAGCACCTCCTTTACAAAAGTAAATCCTTTACGGGGTGTCCCTTTTCTAATAGCCTGATAGATGGAACCCTGGCTTAACCCCAGTGCTTTCCCGGCTTCAAAAAGCGACGGAAAAACTTGTCCGTCTGACCGCCGGATCGGTTTGCTAATGGCGATCAGCCTGTTCCGCCGATGGGTCTCAGAATGGGGTTGATCTCGATGTAACCGAGACAGTTTCCCCCTGGTTTCAGCAGTCAGGTGATATCCCTTTTGTCGTGTGGGGGTTGGTTCACTGTCCTGGTACGTCGGCAAGGTCAGGAATTTGGCATGGACCCGAAGATAGTCCTCCACGGAAATCCGCTGAAAGACAAAACCACAACATACACCTCCCCGTCGTATGGCTTTGGACACCGCATCCATATTGCCGGTAAAGCCCATGAAACGGGCGGCAGAGCGTGCAGAGATAAAAGGACGCCCGTCAGATCGTAGAAGGGGATGGGCATTCACCCACCGCAGAGCTTCCAGATGTGGACCAACCGGACACTGGCCCCCAGCATAACCGTTGTAACCAAATTCGGGATTGGTTGCTTGCAGGGATGCAATCCAGAAACGCTCCTGTTCACAAGCCTGCTCCGAAGACAACCCCTCTCCCAGAATTTCCCACACTAAGGCTTGTCCATACTTCCGCACGGCATGGCGAAAACGATTGGCCCGATGTGTCACCCACTTGGCGTTAGAGAGATGAGCACGTATCCGTTCTTTCAAGGACTTCGAGGTGAGTCCGATGTAGACCTTCCCGGATGGCGAAATAGCCTTGTAAACAAGATACGTGGACACTAAGACACCTCAAGCCCAAAAAACCAGCCAGCCCAGTCATCCGTGCATTTCCCCCGATAGGGGCCAACCTCCCGGTAGAGGCGTGGAATAGCTCGAAATTCTTACATTTTGTTTATCCCGAACGGTTACATCAAACCAACCTGGTAGACCCAGGCGTTTTGCGGCCACCATGGATGGCCTTCGAGACAAGGGAGCAGTCCTCTCCCTCTCTTAGGTGTCTGGGATATTGACTAACTAGCGGAGTCTTCGGGGGGCTTTTTCTTTCGGGCTTCCATTGCCAGATGGGTGATTTCGAGGGAACGCTCCATGACCCCCCGGGCTTCTGGAGATAGAAGCTGATAGGAACCATCGAGTTGTCGGGATAGATCCAAACCCTTAGCTCCAGGATGCCTGGCCAAAACCTTTCGTTTCACGCCAACACGTTGCTCGGCGACTTTCCATCCTTGTTGGGCATGGTCCCCAATGACTCGGTCCACATGGGCGTCGAACTCGGAGACCCCGGTATTCTGGGGTCCGGGACCAGTCGCCGTTTGATGAAACACCCCACTCACCTGAGAAGGCATAGACCGGGGGGCTGCCTGCTGACAGTTCGGGCATGGGGAGGGCTTTTCCCGGTTGGCAACTTTCACGGCTTGCTCGAACCTCAACCCGCACACATAACACTGAAATTCGTAAACCGGCATTTGGTGTCCCCTAACGAATGATCTCAAAAGCGAAGTCCCGACCGGCATAGAACGGATCAGACACCCATTCCAACCCGAGAGTCTCCATGACCTGAAGATTCGTTGTAACGTCCCCCACTTGCTCATCTGTGAGTCCAGCAATGACCCTGGACTGGACCAAGGTCACAGGAGACACACTTCGCAACAGAATGGGCAACGGAACATGAAGTGACCAATCCGTTTGAACAGTCAAGGAGAAGGCTGAGTTATAGAAGTAGTCATCGCCAGTCTCATCAAAGACTTCTTCGGACTCTCCCCCGAGCGAGAGGTCCGTCATCTCGATACCCTCAGTGGATAACTGAGACCTCAACACTGCCCAAAGATACATGACCGTCTGATCAGCTATTTCCTGCTGTGCATCGGGATCACGGGCCACCACATCGAAATCCAGGGTCAACTCCCATTTGCCCCCAAATTCCAAAGCAGCCGGACGACGGATCTCCTGAACCACCACAGCTAAACGGTCTCCCGTCGCTGCCCGTTGACCAAAGGCTAACACACACCCTGGAATGGCTCGGTTGTCTCCGCGTCCCCGAAAGAACTTATGAGGACCAGTCGAAGCCGAGGGGTGTCGATAATCTGCTTGCAGAGTTCGGCCCCCAGTCAGAGCCGTTGCCAGATTGATCTCCCCAGTGGGTTTCCCATCGGGACCGATTTCCAGAGAGTAGTTGACCCCCTCTTGAAGCATGTATCCGGCAGGCATTTCGTACAACCGCACCGTGCCTGCCAAAGGAGCATTCTGAAGTCGAACGGTGAAAGAATCCACCACGGTCACTTGTTCATGATACACGTCGAGCAAGGGGTCTACGTAGAACTCGTCATCAGCCGTGATCTCGATGTAATAGATGCCTGGAGGAGAGGGGAAAGACCCCCCGTTGGCTTGAATGGCCACAGAATCTTCCCGTATCCATTCCAGGGCGATGCCAGGGTATTCCTTGTACCGAGTCAAGAACACGTAGCTGTTCACAATCCCAACATAGTTGTCTGCCGACAAGTCCACTCTGGTGCCTGAACCGGTCTTGACGATGATGCCGTAGGAAGGGCGTTCTCGGAAACTGTACTTGCCCTGGATGTGATCGACGATGTCCCGATACTTCGGATGTTGGCTCCAATAACGGCGAAGCTCTCCCACGAACCTTCGTTTCATGCTCTGTGTAAGCTGGAAATAAATGGTTCTACCCCTATCTTATCTGAGGGTTCAGGAGTTTGGCCCGACCTTCTGGGGACCGTATCCACTCCCTAAGTTGGTCCTCTGTAACAGCAAAGGCCGAAGCCAGATGCAACGCCCCAGTTATGGTCCCTTTGATGCGGGTGATGGAAAGAGAATCACTTTCCCCGGTCGTCTGGTCCACAAAAAAGATAGCCCTTCGCAACGGGTCATCCCCAAGATGAACATCATGACCCTGTTTCTGAGCTTCCAGGATTTTCAGAAGGAATGCCTCCAAGGTGTTTCCTTCCACCGGAGGAGTGTTTTGCAGGGCAGGGGCTTTCTCCTCTGGGGGAAACACCTCCCCATGTAGAACCAGATAGGCGGCCTTTGCAGGTACCCATTTGGACCCAACTTGTACTGCCGGATGATAGTGGGACATCTGGAAACTAACGGGCACCATCCGAAACACTGTGGTTTCGACTCGGGCATCGGTTTCCACTTGAACAGTGAGAGTAACGGTCCGGGTTTCCATCGGGTGCCCCCTGAATCAACCTTGGGCCTGTGCCTGAACCAACATGCCGTAAGCGATGGCATTGAGAGGATCTTTGGCCAGCCGAATGCCGGAAATCTCGATGGGGAACCCGGCCTCTCGATGCTTGGCCAACACCCGCTCGAAGACCCCCATGAACCCACCAGCCAAAGCCGTCCCCCCAGCCACAACCAAGGGGATGGGTCGGGTCAAAGCAAACTGGTTCCCGGCGGCCCGAAACCGAGTGGCCACCTGTTCTAGGGCATAGTCAATGAGAGCTTCGTAGTAGAACACAATGGCCTGTTCGTTTCGGTCTTTGGGTTGGGTCAGATCAATACCCGCTTCCTTGAGAGCACACATCCGAGCTTTTGTAGAACCCACGGACTCAGCCGCTCGTTGATCGATCCAGTCCCCGCCACGGGAAATCGAAAATACGATGCCTGGCAGGGTGTTGATCCCCAAAGCCACATTCACCATGCCAGATCCCATAGACAAGCACAGCCCCGAGAACTTGTCCTCGGCACACTCGGAGAACACTATACCCATCCCCTCAGTGCTGGCTTCAGGGACATATCCCAACTTTCGTAGGATCCCCTCGAAGGTCTTCTGGTGATAGATAACATCCCGGTCAGCATCTATGGGTTGAGCAGGTACTGAGAAGACACAGGGCTCGTTTTCTACCACGGGCTCTCCCAGAACAGCCCGGATCAGCAAACCTAGAACCTCCAGACTGTCGGTCTCTTTCGAGGAGATCAAACCCGCAGCCAAAGGTCGGCGTGGCTCCCGCCCAAACACATTAGCTACCTCCAGGGCCGCATCCCCCAAGATCAAGACATCCCGAGCACGTTCCACGAAAGAGGTGTCCGAAATCTTGAGCATCTTCTTGGCTGAGACGGGCAGATCCAGAAACAGGTCACGCATCCGTTTGGTTTCAACACCTTTATCAGAACGTCGGGCTGCAACCACATTCATAGTGCCAATATCTAGCCCAACCCCTGCCACATTTTTCTCCTTGGCCATCACCCCTCCGTCTTTTTGCCGGTCTTTCGGGCCTTCTTGAGGGCCTTCACGGCGATCTCTACTGTACCACCCTCTGCCTTCTGTTCCGAGACGACCACGTCCGCCGCAGGTAAGGCTCCCATCTCAGGGATGAACTGGGGTTCGGAGGAGACCCTCAATGAAGAACCCCCAGTGATCATCTGAATCAGTTGTTGGAGAGTACCTGTGTCCACCCGAGGCATTCGGGCAGCCACTTTCTCAGCTAAAACATCCAAATCGATCTTGGCTTCCACTGGTGGTGGTAATGGGGGTTGCCAAAAGATCGGAGTTGGCTCGGGCCGGATCACATCCACCGGGGGACCAGGAGCACGTTCTTCCCGGCACCGTCTAACAAACCGAACATCGACTCCGGCTCGTAAACGCATGAGATCTTGGGAAGCCATGACCCTTGTAGCCGGGAGATACACCACATCTCCTTTTTCCATGACCAGATTCAGATCGTTGATCTGAACTCGTAGGCAGACACACCGGATCTCACCCTCAATCACGTCTCTGCTCCTGACATTTGACCCAACACTTCCTGGGTCATCATCTGGACACATTCCTCTCGGGCTTGTCTCATCGCTCGCTCAATGAACGTGTGTTTGGCAATCCCCGGATGAATCCAAGCCTCTTGAGTTGTCAGTGGGGCCACACGAAAAATCACCTGGCCACCATCTCCCTTCAGAGGGACCACCAAAGGGAGCCTTTTTCCTTCAGACATCCGACCGGTTGCCTTCATGCCCCGCTTTCGTTCTTCATCGGTCAGGGTGTACTGAGAGGGACTCTTATCCTTGGCTTCCTGTGTCAGCCACACCATTCGCCGTTCGGGGATGTCGCCACTGACCATCTCGGCAATCCCCCAGAAGGAACAGGTGACCTCAATGGTACTCTTGCCCAAGAGCTTGTACCCGAAAGACTTCCCAATGTCAGGCCCACCCTTTGGATCCCGGCCAGACCAACCCCGTCTGGCAAAATCCTTACGGGCCTCCCTGGACATGATGCGAACAATACACCGGGCCATCTTCTGAAGAAACTTGGGAGAGACCTCGGACCCGGTTTTCTTGCCCCAAGGCCCACCATAACTGCCCCTGACCCTAACCTTGACACTAGACATTCTGAACCCTGACTATTCGTTTTGATTCTCCCAAACCGGGGTTCGTCCTCTTTGCTGAACCTCATCTGGCCATCCGGCTTTCTCGGTTTGCATGGGCATCTGATTCTCTGGACCCAGCGGGTACGGAGCATAACCAGGAGTGCCACCATCTACGGGTATGGACGGTGCGTGTCGGAAGCCATAGCGTGTTTGTGGGATAACCAAGGAATCAACTCCCTCGATGGGCACCTGATAACGAATGTCCTGCTCATCAAAGTAGGCAATGGTGAAATGCTGTTGCAGAATGTTCCCTCGGTTACTCGGGCGACGAACGGGACCGATGGAGTATCTCTCATTGGTCTGTTTGACGATGAAATCCCGTTGGGTGACTAGCGGGCTTGGCCCGGTCCACACCTCATAGGTGTGTTCTTTTCGTCGCCCAAAAGGAGACTGGGAGATTCGGCGCTCAGCATCGTCGGGAGCAATGGTGATATCGTAAGGGCCTTCGAACCCCCCAACGTATCCGGTACCGTAGCAGTTGTGTGTAATCACCCCCTGGACAACATAGGTGTGGTTCCCTTCGACCTTTAAGTTATGAACCTTACCTATATAGGGGACACGATAAGTCTTCCGAATCTGAGTTAGGAGAACGTCCCCAAACACCCAACGACCCTTCCGATTGACATGCTTTGACGCAGGCTCCGCCCAACTCACACAGAAAGCCAATCGTCGTTTATTCCCTTTGGGGGTCAGGCTTTCAGCCTGTTGCCTGCGGATCAGCGGTTGTTCCCCAACCCGATGCAGCAACTCCGCAATCTGAAGGGCCAACACTTCGGAAGTCTGCGTGATCTCGTTGTCTGTTTTGGAGCCATCTCCATCCCAAACACCTCGCAAAAGCGCCCATGCTTTCTCTGGGGGCAAGTGCATCAAGTCTTCAGGGATACGCTTATTGAAGCACCTGGAACCCAACCAATGGGGAAACCATTCAGCCAATGTGGTGCTCGACACCCTGACATCGACTCCGTTGCCGGGCCTGGTTCCAATCACAGGATGGTAACCCCATCGCTGGAACAGATCCATTAGTCGATCCTGAATGGTTTTTTCTTCACGGTGGAGGGAAAATCGGAGATCGCGGCTCCCTTTACTGCCATCCGCCAGATATAAACCCACCATCCAAAGGAAATCTTCATCAACCTCGAAACGGTCAGGACCAAGCCGGGGCATTCCGGGATGAGCGGCTTTGAGAAACTCGGGGGGGATTCGTACTTCCGTAAGGTTTTGGATCTGCTGATCCCATTGTGCCACAAGCCAGTTCCCTGAAGAAAGACCCTCAGCACCATCCCATTGGAGGACATGCCCTGATTCCGCCTCACCTTTTAGGTAAGTCTGGATAGCCTGCTGGGCTGTCGCCTCCGAATCATAAGTCCCAAGCGCCTTTCTACCTTGACCCCGGCCCCCATTCACTTGAACCCGTGCCCCCCACCGACCGCTAGGGAGCAACCGGACACTACCCGCTGTATACAACCCATCCCCATCAGAGATGTAGGTATTGCACTTCGGACCACAAGGCCGCCGAATTTGCTTCTGATGTGCCCCTTTCAACACCAAGAACGGGTGCTCCGAAGTCGCCAAAATGGGTCGGGTTGCCACAGAGGGCAGTATAGAAACCAGGTCCCCCCTGAAATCTGATGCAAAAGTCTTGGTCACCTCCCGGAAAGTACCGTCCTGAGTCAAGACCCGTTCACCAACCCGTACTGACTCAATGGGTTGATACCCGGATTCTGTCCGAACAAGGGTCCCAGGAACAAAACATGTCAAACAACGGTTCGAGGGCTGCCCCCCAAACTCTTTGATTCTGGCATCCATCCCGCAAGTGCAAGGAACCCCTGCCAACTTTCGGATGAAGTTCTTGACCCGTTCCCCACCCTGTTGAAGGATCCATTGGTTCCGCCGAACTGCCTCCCGCCAGATGTAGTCAAGTCGCTCTACCGAAGCCGAAGACAGAGGTTCACAATAGGCTAGATCGGTTTCACGATAGCCACTGGGGGTTGTGGCATCTATGACCACCGTGGCCAGTCGGTAGTGGATGGTCGCATCCAGCCCAGACCGGACATGGTTTCGGTTTGCATAGTAGTTGATGATCACAGACGCGGTTGCTGTCGGGAGCAGGGCTGGTTCGGATTTCTCTGTGGCCTGGTCGAAGGTAGGCAAATTGATGAGAGTCACCTCACCCCCAGACCCGAAAACCTCCGAAACCTGAACCAGGATCCCGTTGATATAGACTTCCACATCAACAGGGGAGTTTGCAACCGTGGGTTGTCCATACGGCCCCTGGGGACGGGCTTTCACGATGGGGTGTTGTGTCCGAAACACCCAACGACGGGTGTTGACCCCATCTCCCTTGGAAAGCCAGGCTGTGTTCCAATCTATTGTTTCCTGAACGAGTACGTTGTCTGTACGATCTCGCCAGTAGGTTCCCCCAATGGGGAAGTCGTTGAGTCGGAAATAGGGTCCACGGTCGCTCACATCGGACCGATAGACGTTCACCCCAACAACTACGAACCCGGCATTTCGAGCAAGGACAGCAGGATTGTCCCAATGTAGGTCCAACACCCCGATCATAAACGGATTGATGACCGTCCCATTGGAAGGAGATATCGGTTGATCGGTTGGTCCTGAATCCCATCCGGCGGCCATAAAAGGCTCCTCTAGGAAACCGGAAGCTCTTTGCCGTCCGGTCCTACGAGACCCAGACGAGCAGGCTTCTTGACTCCCTGAACAGGGGCACCCTTCTGTTCCGGGGATGCCAGGAGACGGATCTTGCCATCAATCCCCACCTGCCATTGTGCCCCGTCTGAGATACCCAGACGTTTCCCGACCACCTGCATGGCCTCATGGGCCTGTCGCTCGAACTCTCCCAGGCGTCCAATCAAACCTGCCTTCTGGATTTCCAGTTGGCCAATCTGAAGCGTGACCTGGGTGCTCTGTTGCCGCAAGAAGTTGAGTTGTTGAATCTCATTGATTTCCAGGTTCCCGATGACATTGGGATCCTCGGGAGGTGCTTCCCCAGCCACTTCAGGCTCGCCCGTGGGAAGCGTTTCAGGAGCCGCATCTTCATTGCCAAGTGTCTTGGTCGTGTCGTCCATCTTCGTTTTTTCTCCTCCCCTGACGTAGGGGTGCCTCATTCTACCCTTCTTCGGGTCTTTCTGACTGGGGCATCATTCAGCTACCCAATCGGGTTGATAACCAGGATCCGGAGCAGGGGGTGCCTCTGCTTCCGGCGGAGAGACCTTCAGGCCACCCCCCTTACCCCATCCGAGGAGATGGTGTCGTTTCTCTCGACGGGCCTTGAGATACAACCATTCCTGGTAGGTCTCATAGACTGGATCCTGTTCATCTGGGGGCTGCGCTGCCCACAGATATTTTTTGGCCTGGTTGTCCAACTCTTGAAAACGACTCTCGATCAGAGAAGTGCGTATGGCTCGCACCTCCTGAGCAATAGCCTGAACTTCTGGCTCTTTTTGGACCGCCTCTTGTTGGATCTGCTGAACCTGTTGGGCTGCCTGATTCACAACCAACTGGACCGAATCCTGTGCATCAACCTCAGTAATCACCGGTACATCCGAAACAGTCACTGATCCTGGAGTTGCATCAATCATTGGGAGGGGTTTCGAGGACTTGGACGGGTATTCAGACAGAGAGAATCGGACAAACCAGGTTATCCCCCCAAGCAGCCCCAAACCAAGGATCAAGAGCAGCCTATCGAGGCAGAAGCCCCTTGATTTCGGTGAGGTTGGTGTTGATGGCATGTATCTGTTCCTCCAGTCGAACAAGGGCCAAGGCACCCGCTTGAACTGCCGCCTTGACATTTTCAGTAGCAGCCAAGTCCTGTTTCATCTGAGCCATCTCGGTTTTCTGAACAGCCAACCGAACTTCTAAGCTGATCCCCCATAGAAGCAAGGGGATGACCAACACGGACAGAATCTTGAATAACATGTCCATGAGTTTCATGACCGACCCCTCCCCCCTTCAAGGATTATAGACGAATTCAGCGAAGGGGTCGGGACTGGCTGGGCAGGAGACTACTTTGACTCAGGCACCTTGATTCCGAACGGGAGTCCACCTTTTGACTCGGCCTCGTGCTTGAGTTGGTTCACCTTGGCGAGAAGTGCGGCGTCCAACAAAGCTTCGGGTTTCGTCCACTGATTGAACTGCAACTGCCCGTTTGCGGTCTCCGTGTAGGGGATGAAAATCATGTTGTTGTCCCCATCTGCCGCATGGGACATGGTCTCCAGTTGCTTGTAGGCAAGATATTGAGGGCTGATTGAAGCCCCGATGAGCTTGTTGTAATCCGCGACCATCTGGGCTTCGATCATCTCCTTCTTGTAGTGAATCCCCGCAAGTTCGACATCTGCCTGTGCCATTTCCACTCTCTTCTGAGCCTCGTTGCGGGCGGTTTCGATTTCGACGGCTGCTTTGGCCTTGGCTTCCTGTGCCTGAGTTACGATATCGGGGAAGTCAAAGTTGCCAATGGAGATTCTCTTGACCTCCAGCACGGAATCCTTCGTAGCATCCCTCACGGCGGCCACATACTCTTGAATGATCTTTGCCCGCTTCTCAACAATCTCCGAAGTCTTGTAGGCTGAGACAACGGAATGTTCCTTCTCAACCGCCACTGGCTGGACGTACATCTCGAACAGTTGCTTGACTGTGAACCGTTTGCCTGGTATGTCAGCGGGTGACAACTTGACGAAAACCTCCTTGATCGCCGCCTTGTTCCCGACAGCGGGACCAACTAAGATGTTGACCGAGAACTTGAAGTTCAGGTTGTCGGCACACAGGATTTCTTGCTGTGGGATCTCGAAAGCCTGGTCCGTGGCTTCGAACAAGTAGAGGCGGCATCGGCCCCAGCAATCGTGCCGTCCCGGCTGGAGCAGGTCTTCCGTAAATCCACTAGCCTCCCACGTTCTACCGATGTGCCCTGCGGGTACGGCTTCAGTACAAGCAGACAGAACAAGAAGCACCAACAAGAACCGGCGCATGAGGATCTCCTTCAGTCTTGGATGTCCGGATTGAGCATACGGGTGCGGAAACTTTCCACACCCTCAAGTACCTTCTGATCCCGATCCTCAACGGCTTCGGTTTCAGCCGCTCGTTTCTCTTCCTGTTTGGTTTCCCGTTCCTCTAGTCGTTCCTGTGGGGTCTGTGGCTTGACGGCCTCCTCAGCCTTGTGGAGGGCATCCACGAAGTCCTGTCGGACGGGCTGAGCAGCATGAAGATCCGGTCCAGGTGCCCCAAGGGTGGGACCAAGCATCAACAGGAGGGGTGCCGTGAACCACAACAGTGTGAGGACACAAGGCCGGAAAAAGACACGAACAGTCTTTTTGAGAAAGAAAGTGGTGTTTGTCCCGGAATCGGGATCACTCGACCGTCTCACTTTCAAGAGTGCCTTCTCCCACTGTTCCAGGACAAAGATGGCGGCGAACAGCATCAGGATGCCCGCCCCAATTCCGAAAGCAAACCGACCGTAGACCGTAGGTATCAGGTTCAACATGGCTCTCTGTCCTTTCCCTGGTTAGAACACCGTGACCGACTCATCTTCACCGGATAAGTTATCCACCCAATCCGTGAAGATCAAGCAAATAGAACACGGGGTCTCCAGGCCATAACGGTTATGGCCTGCTTACTCTACCCGAAATGTGAACTAGCTAAGTCAAAAAGGTACACGAATCCTTCTATATGGCCGTGTGAATGGGGCTGTCGATTACTGAGTCCAGAGTAACAGAGGGATCCCATGAACGATTCAAGACTCCGTAAAGAACTCATCCGGCTGGCACATGAGAAACCCGAACTCCGAGCCGAGATCCTACCCGTTCTGAGATCCGCCAAACAGACCAAGGTCGCAGGTTCACTGACGCTCCCCCTATTCGGTAAAACCGAAGCTCTGGTCACGGCTAAACAAATCAAGGCCGCGATGGCAAAGGCGGGTTACCTGACGGATCTCTTCGACTTCACGAAGATTCAGTTCGACACTGTGGACCCGGCTAGCGGGCCGCCCTCGCCCTACCGCCACGGCTTTGAGGCCATCTGGAGGGTGTTCGGACCCGGCGAATTTGGCGACCGGCACACGGACTACGTCTGGGGAACGGTGCAGATATACATGGCTTCCTCCGATAAAGGGATCCAGGTCGCCGCAGTCATCCACGTCAAAGTCTAAATCAACAGGTCCGCGGCCAAAATTTCAGGCGGTTGCCAAGCAGGGTTCTGTACCCACGGATGGGCTGGCCCTGGCCCCCTACACCACTTGGAATCCCCCTCGGTCCATCGAGCACGACCTTCACCCCTCCGCCCATGTTTCAAGGCATACTCGGCCCTCAAGGCATCTGACTTGGTCTGATAGGGTCCGTAAAGAGCTAGGGGTTGCCAGGGCCTATGGTTGGATGTGTACCGACCACCTCCAACCAGATCCCCATTGTGCTGTTTTAGCCGTCGGGCTGGATCCGTTGTGCAACCGACATAACAGAAACCGGGCAGAGGGCGACCGAAACGACCCCGTCGAGTGAGTTGACTCTGGATAACGTAGACATACCACCAGGAAGAAGGCATCGTCTGACCCGAAACCCCATGACGGGGCTGGGATCACTCTACCCGGCTACTCCCACCGTTGCCCTTCGTAATCCTTCCAGTCACCAGGTTTTGTGGACGGGCCGGGCTTCTTCTGGCCCCCAGGGCCACCATGTTGGGTCACATAGCACCGATCTCCCTCATCCCCGGTCTCGTAATAGCATTTGCCCTTGGGTTTGGGCTGCCACTTGCCAGGTCCACGGACATCCGGCCCGGACATCCCATAACCTTTCCCGTGCTCCCCATGTTCGCGTCCAGCCTCAATCTCATCACACCCAAGTTTCGAAAGGAGCCGCTTCTTGTTGTTGATGACCTCAGTGACTCCTTTCAGAACCGCCTTGGCCCCCTCAAGAGAAAGATTCTCGACCTTCTCCCCCCGTTGAAGTTTCTCTATGTCTGCCTTGATCCGTTTCGCCAAAGCCTCGTCAGTCTTGAGAGCGGCCTCCCATTCCTCCTTGGTAGTTCCGGCGGCACACTTGGGACAGCCACAGAAGGCTCTCCGAAGGGCTGGAACGAGATACGGACGAAGACCGGGCTGAACATGGGCCAACTTGATGGTGGCTGCACGGAGATCATTGTCCCCCCCGCCTTTCTCTTCCAAAAGACCCTTGGCCAACATCTGGGGAATGGCCCTTACCGTCCAATCAAGCCGTTTCTGAAATTTCTTGAACTGGATCTGCACATCAGTACCGTAGAACTCCTTGGTCAACAACGCATTCTGACTCTTGTTGTTGAACGCAGTGTAGATCCCAAAAGAGGCATGACCACTGAAGAAATGTTTGTAGAGACACATGATGTTGAATGAGAACCGACCCCCAGGAGCTTCTGTCAGGTTATGCCAGTAGACGTGCATCCCAACATGCATCCCGGGACCAGTAACCGCACTAGCCTTTGCCTTATGGGCAAAGCTCCGAACCGCCTGCTCGAATTCCTCCTCAGAAACTGCCCATATAATGGAATCAGAGGCTTCCTTGGCTTCAGCCCCCTCTTCCTTCTTCTTCTCGCAGTTATCCCTCATCGGTCCATCAGGGAGTTTCTCGCATCCGGCTCTCTTGGGGTTCTGAATCATATTTCCCTCCTGGGGTTCACCCCGGGAAGATCAATAGAATAGAAACCGGGTATGGTTAGGCCATGGCCCTGACTGACACGGACCACCTCTATCTGATCCAAAGTGACCAGAACGGAGCCATCAAGATTGGTCGTTCCCAAGACCCCCAGGAACGTCTGAGACAGCTTCAAACAGGTTCCCCCTACCGACTCAGGCTCGTGCTGATTCTCCCCGGCAAGGGCCAACTAGAACGGTTCCTACACCACCAACTCCGACGGGGGCGCATCCTGGGGCCAGACAAAGGTGAGTGGTTCTCCTATGACAGCTTGGCCGAACTGCCTACTGACATCTACGAACAGCTTGACCTGGCTGTAGTTGATTGGTGGTGGACAGAAACGGGCAAGCCACCCTAAAATCAGGCTTCCGTCCGAATGTCCTCGAACAGCACGGGAACACGCTGCTTGAACTCCGACAGGAGCGGGATCATCACTTCCTGCATCTGAGGATGAGCGGCTTTCGAGGTTCGTAAACGCAAGATGTGCCGCCACTCCCGCAAATTTGCCGTAACCACAATCTCGGTCTTGGTGCTGTTGGGAAGCACTGACCTAGCTTGCTGGGGGGACCAGCCTTGCTGCCGGAGAGCCTTGTACTTGGTTTCGGCTTCGGACATGGCAAAAAGCCAATAGTCCAAGGCCACGGACCATTCGGGTGGTTTTTTAGCCCGAGACCAGATCCATTCACCATCACGTTTGAAGTCCCAGCCGTCATCCTCGGATCTCCGACATTGGTCATAGACCCCCGGCTCCAGGCTACACCAAGGCGGAATGATGAATTGACAGTGCCCTTGAGACTTGTCCTCTCGGGTGTAGTCACAGTACCGGGTTGACTCCTGTGAAAAAGAAGCCAATCTGTGTCTCACAAGCTCGTGACTGACCCCGCGGTCAACCACAAACCTGACCGTGGCCGAGACATGCTCAATGGTAGATTCGTGTTTCATATTGAGGAGCTTCCGAACAAACCCGGCTGGATCCCCTTGGGGTTCTGACTTGTAGCAAGTACGGGCAGCCCGCTCGATGGTTTCCAGGATCTGTTTCCCCTCGGGCATGGCCTCGATAGTAGCTGAAGGCTTCAATAGAATCATGGCAACAACCCCCACGGAGAAAACCACCCCGTGAAGGACCATACCCGATTTAGACGGAAGTGATTTGAGCCCAGGCCCAAACTTGGCCTGGGCTTAGCCGTCACTCCTGCCGCGTAGTAGGTGCAGAAGGGAAACAAAATGAACTCGACCCCGTACCCTACTCAGACCGTAAACGTGGGCGGCATCTCGATCACCGTGCCGACCGAGATCCCCAGCAACAAACGAGCGGAAGAACTGCGGAAACTCTATCAGGACCATGTCCACCCCCTGGACCCCACCCGCCCCAAGGGGCCAACATCAGCCCAAGTCCCGGTGGCCATCGCGGATGACGTGGCAGAAGCCATGACTTTCATAGGAGACATCGTGGACTCTCGGATGGACCGGGAGGGGATGGCTCTCCTGTACAGTGAGGGTTACTACGCTCACGGGTTCTAGGGTAAAGGGGTTGGGGGCTACATGATATCCAAACCGAACCGAGAAAATACACGACTGCAAGTGATTGCAGAGGCCGCCGAGAAACTGAAGGTCGCCTGGAAAACGTGGGAAAGCAAAGTCGATTGTACTGAAAAACTCTACCCCTCCGTCACCGTGTTCAATGCCGCAGAGGCTTTATGGAAAGCCCTTAAGACCAATTCTAGGCGCAAAACTCCAAGAACCGGATCAGCCGCTCCGCAACACGAGCCGGATGACCCTTGATCTCGGATTCCCAAAGAATGAGACAGTGAACAACATCAAGGACTTCACACGAAATTACGGGGTCCAAGCACACCTCGACCCGTAAACGGGCCAAAGGCCGAGCGAACACCGATCCCGAAGCGTGGCTGCTGCAATCCTCGCATGAACTTGACTGTACGTGCTTTGAACTCGGTGGCCTTATCGAACTGGCCCTCAGCATTCTGTTTCAAGGATTCGTACTTCGAGCCTTTCTCGATGGAAAGGCTCACTCCACCTATGGAGTAGTCAAACTCATCGGCGACCCAATTGGCGGCCAGGGCAAAACAAGCATGGGTGATGGCTCCCCAAAGGATCCCTGTTCGCCAGGCAGGCATATCTGAAACGAGCCGGTCGATGTCAGGCACGGCATGTTGGGTGAATGGGGGAGCCGCATTGAAGAAGTCGAGTGACCGGAGAAGGTACTCCAAAAGCTCATCATCTTCCCAGATTTGCCCGAAGATTCTGTTGTATTGCCCAATGTCCCCCTCGAACTCAGGGGGACGAAAGTGATAGAACTTGTCTGGGTTTTGATCACGAAGAAGTCTTCGCAAACTCTGGATCATGGCCAGTTGGGCAGCAGAAAACCCTGGTGTCACGATAGCTGTAGTGGTCACGACCGCGAACTCTTGGACCACCTGTTGTTGGGGTGAGTTGACCAGTTCCCGGAAGGTCCAACGGATTCTGTAAGTGCCTGGAGTTGCTCCGGGGGGTACCATCAGAGAAGCATAGTATTCCCCGACCTGGGGGTTGACTGGGATTCGTTGGGCATCTCCGATGAGCGCCTCTACTTCAGGAGGACCGGGATCCACATAGTAGAGGGCATAGAAGATCTCAGCGGCATTGGCAACAGCCCCCTGAGTGTTAGAGAGGAAGATGTCGAGATCCCCTCGGCCAATAGTTTGTCCCGGTGTGAAAGCTACAGCCATTTACGGTTTCTCCGGTTCAATGAAGGCCCTCGGCGACAGGCATCACCGGAACAACCCCACCATCAGTCAAAGCTCTGGATGTCTCGGCCAAACGATCTCGGATCGGGTCCAGAAACATCTGTTGAACCCGCACACGAGCCACTAGCCGGGCCACTTGTTCAGCCCGAGTCACGACCAGAAAATCCAGAAACCAATCGGTCCCCCCATCATGGACTACACGGAAAGCATTTGCATACTCTCCGGTTTCCAAACCGGGGGGGATCAAGACTTTACACTCATCGGGCACGGATCACTCCTTGCAAAGCCTTTTCTCAGCCCCCAAACCGAATAGGGGCATCCGTCAAAAGAACCATCTCGGTTTCACTAATTGCAGCACCCAACCACAGATGTGTAGCTCCGGGGTGTGCCATGGGATCTACAGGTGTTTGGGTCACTTTCCCTGGGGTCACTGACAGAAAAACAGGGGACTCCGGGACCATAGGACTCCCATTCTCTACAATGGGAGTCACACGGGACCCGCGTCCCACAGTGACCAAAGCCCCTCTCCCTTCAGTTGCAGCCATGGACAGGAAACCCGTGAAATGACCCGGATGGTTCGCGGGTAAAGCCCCACACGGAAGATACTTGAACTCCCCGGCTACCCGCACAATGGCTACTGCCAATCCAGCCGCATAGCCCACACCTATCGGAACCAAGACCCCGGTATAGACCAACGGGGTGAAGTTCGTTGCAAAAGGTGCTCGTGCAACAGGCATCTTTAGTTCATCGTTTCTGCTGGGGGCCGAGCCAATGAAGGATCCGTTACTGGCCCCTGTCCTTCACCCAAAGATGCGTTAAGTCTGTCCCGCACAGGCCGTAGAAAGCTCTTATGAATACGGATACGGGCTACCACATCAGCCTGCTGTTCCTGTTGAGAGAAGATACAGAAGTCCAATAGGATCTCATCCCCCGAATCAGGGAGAACCCGGAAAGCATTGGCAAACACCCCCACCTTACGACTTGGGGGCAGATGTATCTTGCATTCTTTCTTGGCACTCATTCGTTGTTTGCCTCTGGTGTGTGGCTCTCAAGCCATCGGATACCCGCATCAAGAGCATAACTGAAAGCTGCCCCACACAATGCCCAGACCACGAAGCTCAGCCCGTTCTGCCACCAGGTCGGTAGTGGAAGCTCCCCCGTCATTCCAAAAACAGCCAGCCAAGACAGCCAGCCACCATGTGTCCCTAGACAGTAGGTGCAACGGAGCAACCTGTCCGTAAAGTCTGAGATCCCGTACAGGAAAGTACATTTGTTCTGGAGTCCGAAAGTGACGGCATAGACTACCAGGAGCATTTGCCACGGGGGCAGAGTCAGCAAGGCATCCATCACCATCACGTTCCTTTCTTTTTTCGCCCGAACAGAGTCCTCAAGCCACGTTCTGGCTTGGTTTCCTTGACCAAAGACGGTTTTGGTTCTTGAGCCAAGTCTGGCAACACGGGCGATTCAGGCTCTGTCTGTTTTACCCCGGTTGCTTTCCTCTTAACCGGGGCTTTCCGGCTTGTTTCCGCTGGGATCTTACCCGTGGGGAGCAACCTACAACACGAAGTCATTGCTGATTGCTCGAAAATCTCGACCGTGTCGGGCACCCCGTCTGAATTGCAGTCAAACCCGAGGTTCAACTCGAACTGATTGAGGGCGGAGATAATCATATCCCGTTCCTGAATCATTGCCTCTGGGAGTGCCGCAGTCCCCTGACGGTATCTAAACTCTACGGTCAGAAGCCGTTTGATGGCCTCCCCGACTCCCATTCGGACCTGACGGGGTTGATCTAGTAGTGGTTCAGACATGTGCCCTCCCGAAAGGACATGCTGATAGACAGAATACCACCGAGAGAGGGTGGGGGAATCAAGAGATCCCCCCACCTGTTAGAAACTGCCAGATTAGGCGTTGGTGGCGATGTACTGAGGCTGGTAGATGATCGAGTCCGCTGTCGAATCATAGACAAACCCAACACGGAAGACCACTGAACCAGAAGCAGAAGGAGCCACATTTGTGACGCCACCTGCCGTTGCCGTATCCAGGTAAAGAACCACACCTGGAGTCAGTGCTGCCAGGTCTGTGCTCAAGACAGCCTTGGAACCGAAGAAGTTCATGATCTTGACAGTTGCGTCTGCGCTTCCACCGACCACGCAGATACCCATGACATTCTTGCGCGGAGCGTTTGCATGATCCGCTTCCGCCTTGTATGCCTTGGGCGAACCCGCCGCGTTGTCAATGCACACGATGTTACCAGCAGCGAGAGTTTCACCTGCCGTTGCCGTGTAGGTCGTGATGTAGCCCGCCTCTGCCAGGATCTCCATACTTCCCGCAGTTGCCTTGACCTGAACCGCGTCTGCACCAGTTCCTGACGATGACAGCACGAGGCTGGCATTGTAGGCACCAGTTACTGCGATGGTCAGATCGTCGGCATCCGCAGTTGCTGCCAAGGTCAGGTTCGAAGGAGCACCGATGGCGTCAATCGAGATTGCGCCACCGTCTGTTGTATCGAGAGTCAAGCCGCCCGTGCCAGCGTTGATATCGACACCACCAGCTGCGTTGGTTGAACTGATTGTCACCGCGTCTACAGCTGCTTCACCACCCTGGACAAGCACAGAGCCAGCAGACGAAGAAAGGGTCAGGTCCACGGCTCCCGTAACCGTGAAGTTGGAAGCCGCTGTGGAATCGAGGCTGATTGCCCCAGTGGAGTCCACCGTGATGCCACCGAGCAAAGAGTCGATGTCAACACCACCATTTGCACCACTTGCGTTGATGCGAACTGCATCCGCCGCCGATTCACCGCCCTGAACGACAACCGACCCCAGGGTTGTGTAGAGCGTCAGATCAAACGCTCCCGTAACCGTGAAGTTGGAGGCTGCCGCGGAATCGAGGCTGATTGCCCCCGTGGTGTCAACCGTGATCCCGTTGGTACCAGCATTGACATCAATGCCGCCCGATGCAGCAGTTGCCGTAATTGCTACTGCATCAACCCCGGTCCCACTCGATGTAAGCACGAGGCTGGCATTGAAGTCTCCAGCAACCGCGATGGTCAAGTCGTCCGCATCCGCAGTCGCTGTGAGCGTGATGTTGGACGGTGCCCCAATGGCGTCAATACTTATTGCACCACCATCCTGGGTATCCAACGTGATATCCCCGACAGTTGCCTGCATGATAACGCCAGACCCGGACCCAGTGAGCACCAAAGCACCTGCGGCAGTCGCGTACACATCACCAGAGGTTTCCGTGTACAAAGAAAGGTCAGCACCCGTCACATGGAAGTACGAGGCACCAGCAGCATCAAGCTGAATGACCCCAGTCACGTCGGCTGTGAAAGCAGAGCCTGTCACAATAACAGATTCTACTGATGCCAGTGTAATGTCCCCAGCAACACCTGTGGTAAGTGCAATCGGACCACCAGCAGTGTCCAATGCGAAACCACCTGTGCCAGTATCAATGTCCACCCCACCGGCTGCGTTGGATGCATTCAGGTAGATGGCATTAACCGCTGCCTCACCACCCTGGATGTTGACCGAACCCACAGTTGAGTAGAGGGTCAGATCAAACGCTCCCGTAACCGTGAAATTGGAAGCTGCGGCGGAGTCAATGCTGACTGCCCCAGTAGAATCAATTGTGATTCCACCCGTGCCAGAATCAATATCAACACCACCAGTGCTTGCCGCTGCCAAACCAATGATCTTGACCGCATCCACTCCAGTTCCAGTAGATGACAGCACGAGGCTGGAGTTGTTGGTTCCCGTGACCGCAACAGTCAAGTCATCTGCATCCGCAGTCGAAGCCAGGCTGAAGTTTGACGGTGCCCCGATAGCATCAATCGAGATTCCACCACCATCCGTGGTGTCAATCGTGACCCCACCAGTGCCAGCGTTTACGTCAATACCACCGGCTGCATTAGAAGCATTCAGGTAGATGGCATTGACTGCCGCTTCCCCGCCCTGGATATTGACTGAACCCGCAGTTGAGTAGAGGGTCAAGTCAAACGCTCCCGTAACCG
>Ga0209210_1000607_pt1 | contig 36622 bp, 57 predicted proteins | sample RifGroA1_FD_183991 | JGI IMG/M metagenome (GOLD analysis project Ga0209210, IMG submission 183991) | Contaminated groundwater microbial communities from Rifle, Colorado, USA - Rifle Groundwater A1 (SPAdes) (version 2) | ecosystem: Environmental > Aquatic > Deep subsurface > Groundwater >...
GCCGATGTCGTGAGAAAGCTTGGAAGCGGTGATGTAAACACGGCTGTTGGCGTCAGCTCGCATGCCACGCACATGCTCATTGCCTGTAAGAGTGGCGTAGTAGTAAGTCTCCGCGCCCTTGGGAGAGTCGCGGTCCCAGTACCGGATGGCGTGCCACTGGTCTTCTTTGCACTTGATAATGAAGTCGTCCATCTGTGACAGGGGCCAGTCGAAGGGTAGATGGGCTTGCTCTGCGCCGATGACGTTGGCAGTACCCGTGCCCTGAGCTGCTTCGGTGTAGTTCTCGCCTAGGAGCCAGCGTGAAGGCTTTGCCTTCTCGAACGCTTCCTTGGCCTCGTCGTAGACCTTCATCAGGAGTTCGCTGGCTTGTACGGGCCACTGGTAGAGCTTGCCCTGAGTGACTGTAATTTCGCCTGAGTCTACTTCCGGCGTCTTCATCACAGGCGACTGCCAGAACTCGTCGGGTATGCGTGGGATTGCCTCACTGGGGATCGTGCTGGCGTCAAGATACACACGCTCAGTAGAGGAGTCGCGGTTGGCCAGCGTGTGCAGCGTGGCGCGGCACCAGTTCATCACCGTCGCTTCCACGTAGAGGCGGAAGAGCAAAGGACGGTAGTAGAAGTGGGGGTCGTCCTTGTCCAGGTCGTTCGTGCGGCCAGCAATGAGACGCATCGTGCCTGCATGACGATATGGGAGCGTGTATTCCTGGACAATGAGCCCTGTGCTGGGGTCAGCGTTAGAAGCGTTACGGATGATCTCTATGCCACTCCACATAGGGTGATGATCCGGGCAGATAGGGCATAGGTTGTCGAAGTCGCGGTATTCGCACAGGGTGACACGTATCTTGTGACCTAATTGAGACGAAGTATCAGCGGCAATGTCCTCTGCCAGCCATCCTAATTTGCCATCATTCTGCACTGTAGGGTAGTAAGTCTCGTCCTTGGATTTGCCAATCTTGAGCCCGTCCGTGGCATAGTCCTCACGAGCCGACAGGTACGGGACTTCGTAGTCGTAGAGAATGGCCTGAACCTGGTTAGAACGTGTGATTGTGCCACAGGCGAGGTCAGCCATGGACTCGAAGTACCAGGGATGTGGGCGCTGTTGGTACTCCTTCTTACGCTTGTCTAGGTCATCGGTGTCCGGCTCTGATTGGTCGTGGCAGAGCATGCGTAGCCACTTAAGACCGTAGCGAGCAGCGCCGGCAGCATAGGCACGGTCGAGCCAGCGGCCCTGGTTCTCGATGTCCCAGGTGCGTGCTGCCCAGAGCACAGCGTCCTTCACGTCCTGGAGTACGTCAGTGTCTACGTCTAGAGGTGCGCCACCGAAGCGCGTGGGCGACATCGTGAGGATGTCGATAACGTCGTGTTCGCTGTCCTCAAGGTCGGCAGTGCGGAAGTCGTCTACCTCTGCGCCTAGCTTGAGATTGATAAAGGGCTTGGACTTACGATGGACGAGGTTGTCTAGCTTGCGACGCTCACTGACCGCTGTTGACCAGAGGGACTGGACTTCACGGAGCCAGGTGTCTACTTGTGTGGGCTTAACCATTTACTCACCCACTGAATGGCGCGCTGCATAAAGCTGAGCTGTTTCTTTGGCTGGACAAGCAGGAAGTCTGTTACATAAGTGGTTGACGAGGCAGTCGTAGTCGTGTTCAACCATGGCATAGTCTTCACCTCAGATGCTAGTGTACAGCCCTTGCACAAAAGAGCGTTGGGAGTTTGCTAGCTTCGCCCGTGTGGGCATTGTGCGCTGGCGCGTGACTTCCATTAGCTCCTCAACAGCGTACTCCATGGCGGCTACACGGTCTTCGGCGATACGCACGGGCTGAAGCTCCTCAATCGTGGCAGACTCGCGCTTCTCCCAGTGGTAGAGATTAAGCTCTGTCCACAGGTCCTCTATGCCTTCAGCGTCTTTGGCCAGGACAAGCGTGGAAGGGGTTGAGTTGAACAGAGTGTCTACCTGATCGATGCGCTGTTTACGCGTGCCAGGGCCACGCTTGGCTACTTTGCCACCGTGATCGTGTGCGAGACGCGACTGGTTGGGGTCGGTACGGATGCGCGTAATCTTGAAACGCTGCTTCATGCCACGAATGATTGAATCCAACTCAGTGTTGTCACGAGTTGTGCGGCATTCGCGTACCCACCAGCGACCCGTGGGGCCAATCTGTATAGCCACGACCGCGTTAGGGTGAACGTCGCCATAGTCTACGCCAATAGCGCCCAGGCCCCACTCGTGAGGGAGCACGTTACAGGGGACGATGTGCTTGTCGCGTTCGAGTGTGTAGATGGCATTCTCCATTCCTACCCATTCGCCCTTACGGAAGCGCTGGTAGTTGGTGCCTTTAAGACGTTCTAGCTTTCTGAGATAGTCTACGCCTTCTTCAGTGGGAGTACCGTCATCATTAAAGAAGAAGGGGTTGTCCTCCAGGAATGTGCATATCCGGCGAGTTAGCCCTTCAACACAACGCAAGTTTAGCCAGTGGCGGTCGAACACGGGGTTACAGTCGCCCCAGAGTTGCTTCTTCTTGATTGGCCCATAGCGTAGACGCGTTGTGAGCTTCTCCCAGTCGTCTAGTGTGCCCTCAGTAGCTTCGTTGAAGTAGGCCCAACTGTACTGAGAGGAGAGTATCTTGTCGGGGTCGTCCATGCCTCCAACAATGATGGATGAACCATTGGGATAGCGGTAACTAGCAGGCTCTGACTTGGAGCCACCAAAGAACTTCACACCATCGGCAGGGTGCAGGACTTCGCGGTTGAACGTGTCGAGACAAGTTGATGTAAGGTTGACCTGGTACTTGCGCACTATGAGTCCCTTTGTGCCTGGGTACTGGAGATTGATTAAGTGAGCTGTCGTAAGGATAGTAAACGTCTTGCCGGTTCCTGATCCGCCTTCTAATAGCACTTCATCATCTAGTGCCTCAGTGAACTCAGCATTACCACCCCTAAACTTGAGGGAGAGTCTGACTTCTTTAGGCGCTGTTTGTGTAGTCAATTGATTCTATTATGAGGCCTGCGTGATCCCCATCTGTTAAGGGGTCGCTCCACGTCTCGTTAAATGGCAGGGGTTCGTCCTTCCAAATGCCTTCCAATAATTTAGCAAACCGGGGTTCGTCCTTTATCTCTTCGACGTGCTCACAGGGAAAGTACGCGCCACAGACTATGCAGAGTTCATTCATTGGTGGCGCTCCTTAAACCATGCCTCATCCTGCCAGATGTCTTCTAGCAACTCTGCGTCTACTTGGCTGATATAGCGCTCATCTCCCGCCCAACAAATCATGCAAACATGCGCCCAGCCATCAGGTCTCCACCACATGTGCTCAGGGCAGCAGTCACAACATTCGTAAGTCGCATGGGTAATCTCTAGGGGATATGAAGCTGCACTCCACATCTCCATACCTTCGACTAATGTAGAGGATGTAATCATTGAGGCATACTCTCTGTACTCAGGATGGCGCTTGTGCATACTACAGTTGATAATTCTTCAACTGTAGAACGGCTTTCGTGACAAACAACACACCATGCAGCTTTGCTATCTGCAATAATGCAGATGTGGTTGCTAGTCCATATTTCTTCATGGTCTATAGATACAGGAACGCCAAAGACTGTGCTAATTAGTTCATTCATTGAGGCATACTCTCCTGCATAACTGCGCCAAAGAGCCACAGGATGTCGTTGCCATATTCAGCTATGATGATGTCCTTCTGCTTGATAAGATAGGCGAGTTCTTTATATGCGAGCCTGTCTGCCGGGTTGCGCTCCAAAGCGGCGTTTGTGTAGGCAACGCGCTCCCACCAAAAAGAGAGGTTCAATGGTTGCTATTTCCTGTGGCAACATGCGCGGTGTAGCGTAGGTGCCCACATTGACGGCAGACGACCTGGACTGACCTGCCAACTGGCAGATAGATTGGCCACGAAGGTGGACAGCCGAACAATCTGTGCCAGATACGCTGGAAAATCATTGAGACACCTCTACAAGGCGTACATTACCACGACCGCGCAGATTCCGCACACAAAACCCACGAGGAAGCCGAGAACCCAGGTGCTACTCATGCCTGGTCCGTCGCCTTATGAAGTCCTGCCAGTTATGGACTTTGCGCAGGTCTAGAACGGAAGCCACTATCGTATCTGGCGTAACTGGAGGGCGCAGCTCAGGGATACGCTTCATCAACCCATGCGGCACAACCCACACGACCGGGGAGTCGTCGTCGCTCGGTGTCCAGATTGACTGCCAGATGACATCCTCTTCGTCGTTTAGCCATACGCGAAGGGTGCCAGTATTTTGCAGGGTTAGTGTGCCACAGAGACAACGCACAGATTCGCGGTCTTGAGGCTCGTAGGCGAATTTGTGCCGCCATTCAGTAATTTGGCCCTCAGTGTCGTATGCGTAAGTACACATCGCCCTCTCCTCAGCGCGCCCACATAATCACTAGCGCGAATATAACACTCAGAGCGAAGACCGTCCACTCAACCCGTGTCCACTTCACTTCGCGCCGTACCAGTGTTTACGCCACTTGAGCCGCGAATCTGGCGCAGGGAGCTGCCCCTCCAGGTAAGCTGAGCGCTCGGCCAAACAGGCGCAGATTAGCACCCCGCACGACGGGCAAGGACGTAACTCGGAGCCGCAGACTTCACAAGTGAATACCATTATGTCAACTAACCTCCAGGATTTTGAGTGGGAAAGTACCAGAAGTACGAGTTATATATATATATACTATATACCTAAGAGAGAGGGTGGCTAACGTTTATAGTTAGCATGGTGGGACTGCGCCGCTGGGCGCGCGCTACAGTGTATAGATAGAATCTATAGCTTAACGTGATAGGCATAGACGACAATATCGCCACATTCTGAAAACGACGTCGTGTAGTACTACACACAAGGACCCTATGTAGTAGTTAACGTGTTAACTATCGCTCTATGTGTACGTTGATCTCGCGGATTAGTACGACGTTTCCGGGTGCGGTGTCGCCTGCGCGCGGCAGCTGCCCGAGCTCTTCAGCGAGCGCGTGATGATATTGGCGCGCTTCTGCTAGAAGGTCTTTGTCGATGCGTTCAATCTCGGCTAGCAGGTTGCCATCCTTGTCGTAACGTCTCTCGACCTGGGTCACGCCTTCGTGGATGCGTGAGTCCAATTCACGCGTAGCGTAGTCCATAGAGGCGAGTCGATTCCCCTTGTTACCGAATCCGTAGCGCGTGATGTCGTCTAACTGTTGGGCCTTAATTGAATCTACGCGCGCCTTGAAAATAGGATTCGCCTTCTGCAGCTGGACCCAGTCCCTCGAACGCGAGCACTGCCGAGCGACCTCGGCGTCATAGTGCCCGGCGAGCAGAAGCTCTAAACACTGTATGCGCCGTTTGGTCCAATAACGTGCTAACTGTTGTGGAACAGGTGAGGTCGATTCATGCGTCTCGGGCAGCAATGCAACCATGGTTTAAGGCTAAACGATCACGTACTGTGCACACAAGTGCGCAGATTTGCACAGAATTATCCTTACATCGGGACTTGACAGTATAGCTATAAGGGTTATAGTACGAGTACTGGACGGTTAGTTAGCAGCAAGGGAGTAAGCACAGTGGAGATCAACGGAACCTACTTCAGCAACGCGGATCAGGCAGAGCTAGCCAACCTTTACCATCTGGCGCGCACTGCGCTGGCTGGACTCGACCACGTTCCCACGCGGCACGAACGTCTCATCTGGGCTTCAGACGCATTCAGTAAAGCCAATGGCGGCGCTGAAGCCGGATACCCTTCGATTCGCTGCTATAAAGCAATCACGCGCGTTCTGGCCTAGGCACGCTCAACTACTGGACGGTTGATTAAGGCAAAGGAGTAGGGAATGGCTTTTGCAACTGGTGACTATGACAGCTTCACGGAAACGCGCTTCAAGGGCTTAGGTGTCGCCAAATGGGGCAATGCTCATTGGTTCTTCGTTGACTGCATGAACAGGGAGGACGTAGCGAAGATTGGCCCGTCCTACCGAACTAAGACTGAAGCCCTAGCCGATGCCCATCGATTCGCCGGCGAACGCGGATACCGCGCCTAGCGCATTCTGGCTAGCTCTACTCTAGGGCTGGCATGAGCGCACTAGCTCAAGATTAAGCAGGCAAGGAGTTAAGGCAATGGCTGATTTCAGCGTCAATGATCAGGGAAGCATCGTACTAATCGAGCCAGTCTCGCAGGCTGCGGTTGACTGGGTCGAGGAGTTCATCGGCCAGGACAACGGCTTCCAACCCTACTGGCCTACGGTGGTAATCGAGCACCGATACGCGGACGACGTGATCGAAGGAATGATTAGCGACGGGCTAGAGCCCGCTTAGCATCCCCATGAGCTGCTAAAGGTTGGCAGTCAAGCTTGAAGGGAGTAGGCACCATGGTTATTGACTACGCGAGAGAGCAGGCACAGGCGCAGCTTGAAAGCATCAAGGAGATGCTAGCCAGGCTGGAACATGCGCAGGAGTGCGACGGCGACGACGTTGACACTTGTGAGCTACTGAACGAGACAGACTGCCCGTTTGGGCAGCCCAAACTCAAGTGTCCAGAACAGGATGCCGGGTGTTACGAGGAACTGAAGGAAGCAATCGAGGCAGGCGAGACACCTTGCGATGTATGTGGGATGCCTGCCTCATGGCATGAAAGCGAACAGGATGAGTTTGACGACTACCACGATGAGGACGCAGCCAAGCAGGCCATCAATGAGGACCCGCTAAGCGTAGAAGTACGCTCAAGCTGGCAGTCCCAGGGCGAAGAGCTGGAGCCTGCCGAGTACATGATCCTCCTCTGCACTGGCGGGCCAGCAGCCCGCATCATCGGCGACCTGAACCAGCATGGCGGCGCAGGTAGCGCACGGCTTGAGTATCAGGACTGGGGAACGCCCTGGACTGAGTACTTCGAGGATGGCGCTGGCTCCACGCTACTTGACTACGCGAATTATTTCCTGAGGCTCTAGTTCACGCCGGCTGCCTGCCTCGCAGGGATACGGGCAGCCGGAGCGCCCTAAAGCTCACGTGATTAGCAAGGAGTAAACACAATGGCAATCCTAATGCACGGCCATCACGCAGGCAGTCTGTTTACGGTTGGCCGCGAGCTCGGCGAGAGAGTAGAGCAGATTAAGCGAGAGAAGCCTGTAGCGGAACAGGCGCTAAGGCTGGCCCTCATCCAAGACGTGACGGCCCTACTGCCACAGACCAAGGCGAGGGCCGCGCACGACGAGGCGTTGGCCGCGCTCGACAAGGCGTGGGCCGCGCTCGACAAGGCGAGGGCCGCGCTCGACAAGGCGAGGGCCGCGCTCGACAAGGCGTGGGCCGCGCTCGACAAGGCGAGGGCCGCGTACGACAAGGCGAGGACCGCGTTCGACGAGGCGTTGGCCGCGCACGACGAGGCGTGGACCGCGTACGTCGTGAGCTTCGATACCGAGGCGTTCCACCGCGAGCACTGTCACCCTAACTGCCCGTGGGACGGTAAGACGATATTCGCTAAGGGCACAAGCATCGAAGTGCTGGAAGGATAGGAATCAGATGACATCGCACGTTTACCACGAGGACATACACGACACTGGCTTAGCAGATGGCTGCGCCAGATGCGAGGAGCTGGCAGATTACCCGTTCACCTTGCTCGATGACCGCATGCTTGGCGCACTCATTGACCGCTGTGAGCAAGGGCTGGATGCGCGCTCGAACAATGAGCGTCACGCCATGCTCATAGTCGAGAACGCCATGCTTCGGTTGCGTCAACTGAGCTGCGCGTAAATGGAGCTCGCACTCGTAGCTATCGCCTGGTGCGTGTTCGCTTGGTTGATATTGAAAGGAAGATGAGATGATTGCATACCACTGGCTCAAAGAGGATATGACTTCTGAGTATGGCAGCGGGAAGCCATGGAAGATAGGTGACAAACGCACTATTCGCGGATCAATTGAGTTATGTCGGCGCGGGTATCACTCTTCACCCACGCCATTCGATGGGTTGGAATATGCGCCCGGTCCTGTGCTGTGCTTGGTAGAAGTGAGCCGGCCTGTTGAAAGTGACACCACCAAACAGGTCAGCCACACGCGCAAGCTCCTCGCCTACGTCAACGTCAGGCGTGAGTTGCGCCAGTTTGTTATCGATTGCGTAACACGAGCGCTTATGAAAGAGCGCGAAGCAGAACGCGAACCAAGCCCCCGATCATTTGCCGCCGTGCAAGCAGCACAAGACTACCTCAATGAACTTATCAGCACAGAAGAGTTAGGGATGGCGAGGAGCGCGACGAGTGCGGTGTGGGTGACGAGGGTGACGAGGGCGGCGTGGGCGGCGTGGGCGGCGAGTGCGACGGAGGCGACGAGTGCGGTGTGGGCGGCGAGTGCAGCGTGGGCGGCGGAGGAGAATAAGTGGCAATCCGTACACTTCAACGAACTCGTCACCTGCAAGCTAAATGAGGTAACACGTGTCTGATCCTCTACTCATCTGCATTTTCGTCGTCGTAGTCACGGCCTTTGCCCTGTACTGGGGAATACCGTGGGACTAAGAATACTCTAATGGCTTTTACTGATGGTCAATCTTGGATTGTTATTGGGGGATACCATGGGAATGATTCGCGAACTCGACTGGACTCTCTGGATGCCAGCGTGTAACGGTGGTGAAGTCAAGCCATATTTTCTACGCCGCTGGCATCCTACGGCAGACTGCTATGCCAGGGATAAAGCGGGTAAACTCCGTCGTTTCAAGACCTATGCCAGTGCGAAGCGAGCAGCAGACAAGGAGAATCATGGAGCCACTAGAGCCGGCTAGACCAGAGCCTTCGATCAGCCGCCTTATATCTGAGCGGCTTGGCTAAGGCATGGGGCCATCACGTCGTCTATGTAACCAGGGAGGGAAAGGTGATAGACCTTGGAACCCGCTAGTTGGACCACACCGCCTGAGCCCGTTGACCTGACAGATGTGGACCTGCCTCGCCACTGTGAGTGTGGTGCCTTCCTCCCTTACTCAAACAAGTGGGAAGTCGAGGAAGATGATGAACTCATAGCGTCTGTTCAGTGTCGTAAATGTGGGGCAGCCGTATCCCGTGTGTTGACTACAAGGAGCAACAGCAGGTTTTAACTGTGAAAGTGGGTTGCCCTAGCCATATGCGGGAATATGCGGTAACATGCGGGTATGTTCTGCTACTACTGCGGGCTACCTGCCGACAGCATCGATCATGTGGTTCCCCAGTCCATTCTGGAAGCAGCAGTCATGGCCGGTGACATGGAGTCTTACCTCGGCCTGATTGGTTGGGGACGTACGCTCATTGTCAAGTCATGCCGCCAATGCAACTCACTACTAGGCGCTTCGCTTCAGCACACACTGGCCGAGCGCAAGGCAGAGTTAAAAGCCAGGCTCAAGCGCAAGTTGGCACGAGACTTGAATATGCCGGACTGGACTGAGGTTGAGTTAGAAGAACTTGGCCCACGTCTACGACAAGTAGTAACAGATGGGTTGGAGCGCAAGCACCAAGCCCAAGCGAGGTTGAGATGGTAAAGACCATGAACCAAAAGCGGTGGCGACGCAACACAGTCGAAGTCAAGTGCGCCTACTGCGGCAGTCCATTCATGCAGCAGACCCCATGGCAGAGGTTCTGCTGTGACTCGCATAAGACGATGGCCCTTCGTGAGAAGAAGTCGTGAGTGATGGCACGTATCGAGGGCCTCCCGCACTGGACGAACACGAGAGAGGGACATAAGCCTTCGAAGACCCGGTTTGGGCCGAGTCACGAGGTCAAGGCCGGCGCACACGCACACGGCAAGAAGCTGCGTAATCGGCAGCAGAGAAGGAGAGAACGCAGATGGCTCAAGCCACAGATCTACACGTCCGTTGGTGTGTGAAGTGCAAGGACGACCGGGTTCATCGGGTCTACATGGAAGGCGACGAGAACGTGGTGACAGTCAAGACTGTGTGCCTGGCCTGTGGTTGGGATGAAGAGAGAGTGTGTTAAGCTAGGCCTGGCTTCGCCCTCGACAGCAGCGCCGCCTCACAAGGGCGGCGTCTTGCTATCCAAGTACAGTCTTTAGTCCTTCGTACACGAGATAACCAAGCAACCGAGCATCTTATATCCCTATAGGGAGAAAAGAAGAGGACTTTGCATGGTTAGCTTTCAAGTCGTGTCTTGAGGTCTTCGACCCATTCATCCTGATAACTTGTCTTCTCACAGGCCAGGAGCAAGAGGACTGGTGTAGGGTAAATCCAATTGCGCCCACCAGACCTCGCCATCTTGAGTCCCAGAGTCCTGATGTCAGACGCTACTTGCCAAGCATTAATGTCTGGGTAGCCATTACGCCGTAGATATTCACTCACGTCTGTGCTTACATTGAGACGGTGCCAGCCAAGCGTCCTATCCCAGGGTTCTTGGTCAGCTAGCAGTTCAATTACTCGCCCCAAGATAACTGCCTTCCGGTCGTAAGCAGCAGCTTCGAGCAGTCCCTCTTGGTGAAATGCGATCTGCGCCTCGGCCCATGCAATCCATTCGTTGTCACCTAAACTCTTGGCAACATGTAGCACTGGCCACCATGTTGACTCGATACGTCCGTTAACCGACAGCTCGGTGCTGACAGAGATAGAGGTAGCAAGCGCCGCGATCTCATTGCAATTAGCAAGGAAAGGCGGATAAGGGGGAGATCGATGTGTCGTTGTAATCGTGAGAAATCGCGAAACAATAGCTGGATCAATTAACTCATTGCGTGAGTGAACTACAGTAGCGCCAAAAACATTGACTTCTGTACGCTCGAATGGTCCATTGGTAAACTTCTGCTGCTTGAGTGCAATGGTGCTAAGAGCCCGTTCAGTTCGGCTATGAAAGAACGTATAAGCCGATGATGGATCGTTGAGTTGGTCAAATTCCTCACAGAATGCCGTCTTCTCATACGCATCTCCCAACTTGTCGCGTGTCTCGGGCGTACTTAACCGGATACAAGAGAAGGAGACGGCGGAAGATTCATCCATCGCCTTAAGGGCATCGATGATAGTGGACTTTCCTGAACCTGAAGGACCAACAATAGCCAGTCCTGGGAAAGTTTGCATCTGCTTGATGTTGATGCTAGCTATTCGCCAATAGATAGCCTTCTTAGCCTGATTAACGTCGAGTTTGGCTGATGCACATAAGCCTTCAATGATTGCAGACACCGATGTCAATGGAGTTGTAATCATTTTGCTCTCTCTTCCTCGCGGCATGACGCACATTGTCCATAGGCAATAAACAGTGGGCCAATCACAACAGCGGATGGATAAACTCCATCGGCATCATAAGAGCCACAGAGATCACAGGTAGAGTCTTCGTGTTTGGAAAGCGGCTTTGGCATCGTGCAGCCACAATGAAGGAAGTCCTCCCAAAGTGCTATGGCTACAGGTCGAGGCCCTGCATCTTTGGTAAGATGCTTGCAATGCGGGATGCTGCCACTCAGAAGCCCGGCCAGCACCCAATCAATTTTCTTCTGCAACCGTGGGCCTGCCTCATGATAGGCTTTCTCGTAATCAGGGTTATTGTTTGACCAAGTGAGAATACGCTGTTCTAAATCACTGCCAGCAGCCTGTACTTGATCCTGCACATGTAACGGGAGCGTATCCCTCATTGCCTTGGCTAACCTAGATCGCTGATCATCACTAAGTTGGCTGATGTTACGAGCCATCTCTTGTCGTGTTCTTCGGTTCAAAAGGAAAACCACCTATCCATCAGTCATCCAAGACTGAGCGCTTCCACACACCCAGCGAGGACGACCAGTGGAAGGTGGCCAGTTCCTGTCTCTGATTATACGCCCTCCTCAGGCGGGCGCAATTTCCTTTATCAGTGCTTCCTCGTACCGCTTCATCAGCTTCAGGCTCCACATACGCTTACCCAGCTCCAGGTCGGAGAGGTACGGCTGGGTGTAGCCCATGCGCACGGCCAGTTGAAGCAGCGTGAGTCCGCGCTGCCTGCGTGCGTTGCGCATGTGCGCGCCCACCTTCTTCGAGTCCGGCAGCTGGCCTGTGCCCTGGCAGTGAGGGCACTCACGAATTAACTGGGCCAAAGGTGTTTCTCCCTCTTGACACTAGAGCTAACATGGTTATACTCGCAGGAGTTGAATCTGTCAAGGAGGGGTGAAGTGTGAAGGCGAAGCGGTGGCGGTACGAAAAACTGGCCCTCGGTGGATGGGTGGTGAGCGATAACCGAGCAGGCGATGCATTTATCTGCGACTCAGAGGCAGCAGCCGCACGTGCCGTTGTCATCCTCAATACACTCGAGGCTGAGGCTGCTAGGTGGAGGGAGTTAGCTGAAGGATTACAGCACGCTCTTCGAGTAGCTGGTCATGAGCCAGTGAGGTGGAACGGGGATAAGAAGCTACCAGCACAGCACGGGATGTTCTGTGCGACCTGCCGTATGCTGGCCGACTACAACCAGGCCATGAGGGGTGAAGGGTGAGCGAGACATGGGTTAAGCGCGGTGCTCAGGGACAACACGACGAAGAAGGTTGGATTATCGAGATTGGTGGTGGGTTAAGACTTCGCACCCCTTCCCTCTACGACGTAGCGCATGCAATGGGAAAGTCACATCACGATACCGAAGTATGGCAGCGGTACAACGCCCTACCTAACGAGATGGTTGCAATGCAGGCCGACCTAAAGCAGGCGCGCGACCGCAGCGAGGAGCTAAAGCTAGCGTTGGATAAAGCTCGTGAGGTACTTGCTGTCCGAGCTCACGATGGTACGGACATGAATGCCGTGGCGCTGTACAACAAGCGGCTTGCAGACGAGGCAGGGGCCCGCATCGAGGCGCTGGAGCACGACCGAGACGGTTACAAGCAGGCGCTAGATGACGCTCACCGTAGTTACAAGGCCACCATCGAGGCGCTGGAGCAGGAGAACGAGCGGCTTGCGGCGGCGCTGGACATGACGCTATCGAACGCCGTATCGGTCTCACGCAAGGAAGAAGTCGCTCGCGCTGCCCTCGCTGACTACCGCGCCCACCAGGGCAAGGAGGAGAAGGGATGAACCTGATAACTGACGTGCTTCGTTGTGTCTCCTGCGATGTGCGCCCCATCGATGGAACCTGCCCATTCTGTGGTAAGGCAATGTGTAATGGCTGCGGACGATTTCATCACTGCCTCAACGAGGCGGACCGGTGCCCCGACTGCGGCGGTGCTGGCGGAATCGATGAGCCGTGCGACGTCTGTGGTAGGATAGCAGCCTGCCCGCCAGGAGCCAGCCGGTGAGTAACACGCGAATAACAAAGCGCGATTAAGCCAGCCCTATGACGAGGGATGGCGTTCGATTCTTGCTCGCTTGGATATGCTTTGGCGCTACGAGCATGGGCATGATTTGCAGTGGGCAGGTGTTGGCGCAATGAGGAAACGGCCATGAGTGAGCCAGCACCTGTCTACTACACAAACGACCTGATGCGCCGGCTCGTGCGCTTCCTTGCAGCTCAGCACTACGGGCGCATATACATCAAGCATCCCCGCCTGCACAACGTCCACACCTACCACATAGAAGGCCAGGATTGTGAAGCGTGTAAGCTCTGGCGTGAACTCAAGGCGTACGTGGAGTTAACCTCTGCGCCACAAGAACGTTAATACCTATGTGAAGGAGGTGATGACTCACGCCAAGACCGAGCGAGATGTCACAGCCAGGGGCTCACCGAGCTGGCTAATCTTAACGAGTGAGCATAGATGAAAGGACGCCACATGAAGAAAGCAATCCTCTTTACCGCAGTCGTGCTGCTCGCCGGCACCGTGTTCAATGGCACGGCCATCGCTGGCGGACCAGGTTCCCTCACCATCGTAGTTGAGACTTCGCCCCGTGACCGGGATGTGCGCTTCCACTACGACACCAGCGAATCCCTCGGAGCCAGCTCAGTACCAGGCTTCACCCTCACGGACGATGACCGGCGTGATGCGCGGCGTAAGTTCGAAGAGCTGAGCGGCGGGCGCTACCGCATTACCCAGGACACCCCTTCAGGTTGGAACCTGGATGACGTAAACTGTGACGGTGACAAAGACACCGACATCGACATCGACGGCGAGCGCTTGACTATCACCCTGGATGGTGCAGAGAACATCACCTGCACGTTCTACAACACGAAGGATGAACCAACCCCGACTCCCACTGTGGTCCCTGTTAGCACTCCAGTGCCTCCTGCTCCTACTCGTGAGCCTACTGTTCCTTGTGTCATTGGCTCTGAGGTCGTTGTTCTAGTGGGGCTGCGCTGCCCACAGCCCACACCCACGGCAACGGCGACGCCAGTTGTGCAGGTGGCCCAGATACGCCCTCCAGCCACAGGTGACGCGGGACTACTCCCATAGAAAGGGTTGGAATGTACACCGAACGAATGGATCAAACGACCGGACGAATGGATCAAACGACCGGCGCTCCTGATCGCGTAGGCATGGAGGGCATAGTCTCTTATGCCGACCAGGTAGATGCGGCTGCACACGACGTAGAATCAGCCTGGGATTACTTCCAGAATGGCAGTAATGGGCGGTCATCATCCAGTGACTCCACGTCACCGCCACGCTCCAACGACAAACTGGAGGCTACGCAGTCCACCTTACGGGAAGCTGTTAACCTACTGGCGAGAATTGCCCAGGACATTCGCAGTCGCGCATAGGTGACACGGGGCTTCTGCCGTAGTACACTAAACTCGGCGCAGGCGTGATTGCTGAGACCTGCACTACCTCCTTGCTGCCCCCGGTGGAGTCCCTTCTGCCGGGGGTAAACTTTTGTCTAAATGGGTAGATTTACACAGGTTTATCCCCTTGACTGTGCGCTGTACCAGAGTCCATACTCCACCCTGTACTACACGGAAGGAGGAGGTGCCTATTGGCCAAGATTAAAGTGCCACGGCTCAAGTGTCAGCAGTGCGGCCATGACTGGACGCCACGCAATAGTGACGTGCGCCAGTGTCCTGGCTGCCATAGCGTATGGTGGGACAGGCCCAAGGAAGTAAAGGAGAATGCCCATGAACACAACGATTGAAACTCCAAAAGTCATGAAGGAGCGCACCTTTAGCAGGAAAACACTCCAGTGGTTAGCAGAAGAGCGGCCACACCTTTACTCAGCCATTACCGAAGCCTACGCTGAGTGGAAGCGCAACGGCCCCAGAGCCAACTTCTTCCGTTCCTACAGCGCCGAGCAGTTGGCCAAGGCTGAAGCCATTGCACTCAGGAACCTTGCTGATGTGCAGGCTCGACTTGCTCGAATCGCTGCCGCTAAGGAAGGCAAGTAGACCATGAACGACCTGCTCGAAGAGCTCAACTCACTAACCCCTGAAGTCCTCGACCAGAACGAGCTACGTGCTGGTAGGCGTAAGGCCCCCTGGGTCAAGGTCTACAACGAGTTCGAAGCCGACACCACGTTCAGTGAAGGCGTCGGCAGGGATGGCAAACGCCTGCTTGTGCTCAAGTGGACGAACATGCGCATCCTCGACAGCGATACCCCCTGGACTGGGACAGAGGACGAGGACGAGTTCCCCTTCAGCGACCGCGCCAACTCCAAGATGGGCTTCTTGATTAAGAGCGCTGCTACCCACGGTGCCAGCCCAGTAACCAAGCTCAATGAACATCGCGTCCATTACAAGCTGGGTCTGTGGCAGCAAAAGAACGCGGACGGAACAGTACGACTCAATGACAAGGGCTTCCCTGCCTACGAGTTATGGTACTGGGAGGTTATCGGCGTTGGTGCTGGCAACGTGAACGGTGCCAAGCCCGCGCTTAGTAACGAGGACTTCGAGGCCAAGCTACCACTCGTGGTGGGACAGACCCACGCCAGCGCTATCCAACTCGCCGGTGCCGAGGTCGTGAGCAAAGGGCTGCTCTCCAAGCGCATCTCCCAGGTTGACGGCGTGTACCAACTGGTGAGTGCGTAACTCACCCCCGCTCCGCTGGCCGCCACGCAAGTTACGGCCAGGGGGGTAGGCAAGGTCGCGGTTGTGGCTGAATCGTAAGTCAGTCAACCCTACCAAGGAGTTCATTCGGTCGGGCTTTGTCACCATAAATGGGGGGTTAAAGGGCTTACTGTATACCTCGGTGGGGTACAGCCAGCCTCCCTCCACTTAGCAAAGGATGCATTAATGATCGTAGAGCCATCACCTCATCTCCATGCTGAAATAATCCAGCTACTCAAGGATGAGCACCAGTTGACTGCTCAGCGTACAGGGATGCACGTGAGCGACCTCACTCACTGCCTCACGAAGTCATACTGGAACCGCGTTGACCCTGCGCCACCCAGTGACGACGAGGTCCTCTACTGGAGCATCGGCTGGGCAATGGAGCGTGTGCTTATCTCGCGTCTGCACATGGAGCCAATCATCCTGGACGGCATCACGGGTACGCCAGACTTCAGCATCGATGGGCTACCTGCTGACCTGAAGACTACACGTATGCCACCTGAGTCTAGCGGTGGATGCCTCGTGTGTGGCGAGCCCTACGCCGGGCACACAAAGGGTAAGAACGGCCACGCCTATGAGAAGTCGCCGCCTGTGCCCTTCAAGTTGCCAGAGACATGGGTGAGGCAGTTCAAGGCGTATCGCTACATGCTGAACCGGACGGTCAAGACAGTCAGCTACGAATGGGTGCCGGCAGCGCTATTTGGTACTGAGCGAAAGCCATTGAACCAAAACACCTTTGCCGTCGTCATCATCCACCTTGTCCAGCCAGCGGTCCAAGTACTCACCCTGCACTTTACAGAGGGCGAGCTTGAATCCCACTGGGCCTGGATGGTAGACCGGAGCAACGCACTGGAGTCCATGTTGTCGCAGCATGACCCGATGGAGTACATGTGGAATGAGCCCTGGGAGTGCACCAACTGCGCCTACAGCCTGCGCTGTGGGTTGGCAGCTAGCTTGCAAGGAGTGAGTAAGTGAGTTGGCCTGAAGCTCTCGTATACATTGTCTGCATTGCGGCCGGTGCTGCCGTTGTTATTGCATTCATGAGGAGTGAGTAAATGAGTCGGTTCTTCCTCGTGTTCGGTGAAAACGGTAGTGGTAAGACAACTTTTGCCCTGACCGGCGACAAGCCGATCAATTACTACGAGTGGGACAGCGGCTCATGGGAGCGTGCTGCTACCTCGATGAACCTGGGTGAGGGCGACGTCCAGGTACGCCAGTATTACGCACCACTGACCAGTCTGCTTGACCCGGGACGTGTCTCTGTAGGCGACAGAGGTGGCATCGCGCCTGCTACCGCACACGTACTTGAAGGCTGGAACGACCTATTCTGGGGATTCGTCAAGGACTACCTGGGCGACCTCAAGGGCGCAGGCTACCCGGTGATTGATACGAGCACGAAGCTCTGGCTCGCTGTACGCCAGGCATTCCTTGAACAAGTACAACAGGCTGCCGGCCCTGAGCGTGAGAGGCTCAATGCTCTCCAGTACACGGAGCCGAATGCCCGCATGAGCCAGATAGTCGAAGCTGCCAAGGCGCGAGGGAAAGACCTAGTGATGCTGGCCCATGAGGGCGAGGTCTACCTCAACGACAAACCCACGGGCATACTCAAACCAGACGGCTTCAAGGAACTGCCCAACATGGCGGACTGCACGCTGCGGTTCAGCCTGCGCAACAAGAAGCCCCTCGCTGTCATCTACAAGGCAGGCACTGGTGGGCTTGAGCTCGTAGGCCGGGAGATAGAAGAGCCGACGTTGCCCAACGTGAACGCCCTGCTCGATGCAGCGATTAAGCTGAGACGCGCGGGTATGCCCCTGCCAGGTTCGAATGATGATCTGTTGGCACTGGCGGCTGCACTCTAATGAGCAGCCACCTTGAACAACACCACCGTTGCACTTCTGAGTCATTAACATGGGTAGAAGATTCTTCTAACCCAGCACAGCCATTGATGCTGCAATGATCTATCTCGATACCCACGAGTCCATTGAGCTAGAGCTACTGCTCTCTCAATGCGCGCCGGTGGAGCGCGCCTTACTCAACCCTGAACGTGGTGACGTGTGGTGGATAGATGCACAGGGCAGGCAGGTCAGCTTCGAGCTCAAACAGAATGGCGAGCTGCTTGGCTCCCTTGAGTCCGTCGAGGAGCAGTTGGCCCGTGAGATGCAGAACGTGGACTACCTGGGCCTTGGCATTCGTGGCATCATCACGCCCACAGTGAGCGGCTACTGCCAGACCTGGAAGGTGGCAGACGGCAACCCCAACATCATCCGCAAGGCGCAAGAGTATCGCCATTCATACAAGGGGCTCAGGGCATGGCTGGCGCGACTTCAGGAGTTAGGCATTGTGGTCATTGAGACGCCAGATGTCCACTCCATGGCCATCGCCCTTATTGCCCAGTATGAGAACTCGCTCAAGGCCGAGCAGGACCACCACACCTTCAAGCGCCTCATCACTACGAAGGCGTGGATCGCCGAGCTGGACACAGACAAGGCGCGCTTTACTAAGCAGCTCATGGCCATCGTGCCCGGCTGCGGTGAAGACATAGGTCTCGCGCTAGCTGACGTGTTCCCAGACCTCGCCACACTGCTCAATATCGTGGAGAGTGGCGCTGAGGATAAGGTGGCAGGCGTGCCCTTAAGGTTGAAGGAAGGGGTGCGCGGACGTACAGTGGGGCCGGCGTTTGTAAAGTCACTGAAGCGCGAGGTTGGACTATGAACACTCGGCGTGGGTTTCTTAAAGGACTGGTTGGGCTGCCTGTGGCTTATGTTGTGGGGGCTGGTTTCACTGCCGAGCAGCCACCTACCCTACACAAAATAGGCAAGATAGCTGCTCGCTTTCGAATTGATGGGGGTGAATGGCAAGAGGTAAGCATCCCTATCATGGCCGACACGGCAGGACACCACACTGCAGACCTTGACTACATCTATGTGGAGATCACTCCAGACTTGAACTTGCGCTCAATGGGATTCAAGCCATGAACACTGCCACTCAAGAGTTGGTCGTCAACAAGGCAGGCCAAGAGCGCATACGCAGGACAGCAGTATGCTCGACTCACGACCAGCGCAGCCACCAGTTCGTAGGCCCTGTCGCGCTCGGCTGGATGTTCGAATGTAGCGAGAACAGTGTCCACATGCGTCACTACTTCGTTGTTCACCCACCCAAGGACGCGCCCAGGACCGAGGCTGATATCGTCTTGTGGCTGGAGAGCAAACGCCAAGCTCGCATTAATAGTAAGGAAGTGAGGAAGCGCGGTGCCTGAAATAGTAACTGATTGGTGTACGGTCTGTGCATATCCTAAGCCTACAAGCTGCGTAGTCTTCAATGACGAGCACGTTTGTATCGCCTGCATCCAGGATGCATGTGAGCTACTCGGCATCTCCCTTTCTGTGCCAGACGAGCCAGAAGAAGCCGAACTCGTAGAAGCATGAGCTGCGCCCATCATGTTGCCACTCAGATGATTCAGCGCAGGCTTTCCATATGGCAACCCGCTTCATGGACCCAGGACGGAAAGTTCGTCAAGTACATAGGTCAACCAGTCCGGAAGTGGCAATATCTAAACTCTTGTGAACACTGGGTTTGGGAAGATGCCAATCACTGTGGTGAATGTGGCAGTATTTGTGATGTCCAAGGCGGGCCACCTCATTTGAGAGGAAAGAATAATTGACCACTCATATGAACTGCGCCCATCATTGGGTACTCGCCACACCCGCTGGCCCCATGGTTCATGGCGTCTGTGTGCTCTGTGGAGCTGAGCGCGATTACCCTACGACCATGGACAGCGACGACTGGAAGGATGTGCGTAACAAGGGCCGTGCTGCCGCGAAGTTGGCAAGAGAGCGCAAGCAATTCGAGTTGGGCTAGAGCGCCTGGAACCCAGGTTCCAGACCTCCTGGATGTGATATAGTCAGCAAGTCGAGGGTGGCTCGACGGAACGGAAGGGGCTGCCAAGCGGTGGCCTCTTCGCTTATAGAAAGGGACAGAGTGAACACAAGCAGAATATCGAGATCGCAACGGTTCACAGTGCTCTTCAGGGACAAGTTCACCTGCCAGTATTGTGGACGTAAGGCACCAGATGTCATATTGCAGATTGACCACAAGGTCCCGCATCTCCTCGGAGGCGCAGATAGACTGGAGAACCTAGTCACCGCCTGTGAGGACTGCAATCAAGGCAAGGGCACACTGGAGATAATCGCGGACCCGCCGCCGGCTTATGTTACGCCGGTAAGTCTGACACCTGAGCAACTAGAGCGCCTTGAAGCTGTACCCAGCAGCACTGTTTCAACTGAAGAAGTCATGCGCCTGCGCACTGTAAGTGGGTCATGGACTCGCAAGACACTGGAATCATGGGACGTGCCATGGCCACCGCCGCGAGGATGGAAGGCCAAGCTTACTGGTGAGATGGACCCGCCAAGCGAAGCTGTGCCATAGGCTTTGCGCAGTCCCCTTCCGTTCCTTCCTGGTGGGGGGTCCGACTGCGGCGTTAGCCGCGCGAAGAGCTAAGTTGACTGTCCACTCTTGAACAGGAACGCTGTGAGGGTGAGGAAGTTGCCGATGCACATCATGATCACGGCAACCTGGTCACCGGTGAAGCTGACGACGCCGGCTATCTCCAGCACGGGGAACACGCTCTGTACGAAGGCGATGATGGCGGCTCTTAGTTTGTCATTCATCCGTTTGCTCTCCTGTTCCAGTCTGCAATGATGGCCCTCTGCCAATCTACGAGGTCGGCCAGGTTCCAGCCTTGAGTGAGAAAGTGGCCAAGGTCTATTACGGTCTTGAGCTCTTCGAGTATGGATGATTCCATGGGCGCTGTGAGCCCATTGAGTAGCCTGTTCCAGTCGAAGAGGGCACCTGGGTCACTCTTACCTACGCGCTTGCCTTGGGGGGTCTCCTGGTGGCCTATGAAGCCGTGCATGAAGTGTTGTATTGGTACGCCAAAGTCCTCGACGTAGCCTCTGCACACGGCGACCAGGGCGTCCATCTGCGCATCCGTGAAGCCGTCGCTCTCTACGCCCTGTTCAAGCTCTATGCCCCAGTGAGTGGCGTTGTGCTCACCCGCGTGCCAGGCCACAAGGTCGTCGGCTACTATGCGTGCCTTGGTGCCATCGCGCCCAATGACCCAGTGCGAGCTGACCTGAGCGGCTGGGTTCTTGAACCAGTTGAGCGCGCCCTCGAACTCACTGGGGTTCATAGAGACGCTACTGCGTGTGGAGTGAATAACTACGCCCTGCCCACTGGGCTTCATGTGAGAGAAATGGGGTGTAGTGCTTACGACGTCAGGGGTTATCACGTGGAAATCTCCTCTGGTAAGCCTAGTTTGCCCTCGATGCGAGCTAGGCGTTGGGCGATAACTGAGCGCGCATTTACAGCTTCAGTGTAATGGGCCTCCACCTTGTCGCTCAGTGCATTCTGGGCAGAGTCGTGTCTTGCGAGCTCGGCGCGCAGCGTGCCTGCGCGTGGGTCGCTCTCTGCGCCAATGGACATTTCCACGCGCTCGACAGCGGCGAGTACATGGGCAACCTTGCGCACGATGTAGTAGACACCGCCGATGAATGACGCTGCAAGGGTGAGCACTTCAATGACCACTCGCACAATCTCAAGGTCTGTCATGCGGTTGCTCCCGGTACAACGCGGAATGTAATCACGGCACTCTCTATCTCCTGCCAGTCACTCAACGTGGTTGAGCTACGTGGCTTAAACTTGATCTGCGTGCGCTCAGGGAGCCAGGCCATGGGCTTATCGTACCCTGCGCCCAGCAATCGCTGCACGTTCTTCGTGTTCTGCAAGGTCGCAAGTCGGCTAAGGATGTTCTGCAAGGGCTCGTGCTGTTGGTCAGCGGGCAGAACGAAGCTGACTTCTTCGTAGGCCGGCCACTGGCTAACGAAGGTGAAGAGCACGGGTAGCAGGTTAGGCGTCTCAGCGCTTGCTGCCTCATGGTCGCCTATAAGCCTGATGCAGAGCGTGTCGAAGGTCACGCCGGGGTCAAGGCTGGTCTTGATGGTGGAGTCCACAAACGTTTCAGCTACCGCGTTGAAGGTGATGTCTACTTCGGCGCTGGTGATGGCGGTGTCGCGCCCGGTGTCCACGAGCACACGCAGGGAGCCGTAGCTCGTGTCGTCGTCTATCCGTAGTGACTGGCACGTCACCTGGGTTAACGTCTTGAGCATCTCTGGTGGGCCACAGTCGAGCTGTACGACCTGCACATAGAGTGGCCCATCCTGTTTGACTACAGCAGTGTTGGTTAGGTGTGGGTCGTTAAAGGGGTCAGGTGGCACAAATTCACGGGTCACACTCAGTGATGTTGCGTCTACAGGTATGAAGCGATAAACAAATCCTTGCCCTGCTGGGTAAGGCGTTTCAGCCCAGTAGAGAGGTGTAATGAGATTGTAGCTTTGCGCTTTAGACTGCTGCGCCCAACTCGCGTGCCATTTGCCATCATGGTAGAGCCAGCGCTGAGGATCGAGCCCGCAAGTGTCTACGATGAGCACATCGTTAACTGCGAACATCTGGGTAATCTTGGTTGCGACTGAACCACTTGATGGATGGTTCACAACTGCAGGAAAGCCTAAGTCTCTGGATAAGCCGTCAGAGCCAACAATCACAACTTGATTGTAGTTGTTGGATTTGCCTCCACCAGCTACGGCGACGCCACCAAGGTACGGGCAGGCAAGTCCTGCATAGCTTAGTCCAGTTTCTGGGTAGCTGATGGAGCCCACTCCTACGCTGGCGATGTCAAAGTAGGCAAGTACGCGCTTTTCAGTGATGGCCGTGGGGTCGTTAGTGCGCTCGGGCACGATGCCTACGATGCGATGGGAGTTGTTGGGTAGGGTAAAGAATGGCCCGCCGCCAGTGGGAAAGCTCAGCACACTCAGCGGCATGTACCAATAGACCGTGATGCTGATGTGGTCGAAGGTCAGCGCGTTCGCGTCGAGGTTGGCTTGCACGATGAGGCCGAATCCTGGGTTGTTGATGTTCGCTGCCGTCCATGTCGTGCCCCATACGTCGGTGGCAGAGCCGTAGCTTACGGACTCGTCGGTAGTGCTGTACTCTAGATTGTTCGATTGCTGCTTGTTGTCGCCCACGGCGGTGAACGCCTGCATGAGCTGGATTGTCGAATCGTCCGCGTTGCCAGCGGCGTTACTCTCGGCTCGCTCTACGGTGGCGACGATGCCGCTGATGATGGCGTTGCGTGGCAGGCTAAACCCGTAGCCGTAGGTCCATATTTGCGTAGTCACGTCATCTGCGCCCGCGCCCGTTTGCCAGGTGGCGGTCGTGTCCGCGTCATCACTGGCGGTGATGTTGCTCAGGCTGACGAAGTATTCGCTTTGGGCTGTACGCTGTGTGTAGTTACCCACGGATTTGGTGACAGACTGAAGAGTAAGGCCGCGCTGATACCAGACTGTGAGCGCGATGGCGTCTACACTTATTGTGGCATTGCCGCCCGTTGCACCTGATTTCTCGAAGGCCACACCTACACCAAAGTCAGCATCGTTGACGATGGTGGGAGTAAGCGCCTCGCCCCACATTGAAGTCTGTCCACCAAATACACTAGCTTGCACGACATCTGTAATAGGCGTCACGTCTGGCGGTGAGCCTATAGCTTGATCCTCACCGAAGAGTGCTGCACTGGCATTGAACAGGCGCACGCTTTTGTAGTTCATATCGGCAAGGTTGCCGGCAGCGGGAGTATCTGACTTGGCAAACACCATGCACTCAACACCCACTACAAGGTCAGTAGACGCCAATGCGAAGCCAAACGTGTCGGCGTAGAGATAATTGCTAACTTCGTTGTCATCCAGTAGCACGGTGGCGAAGCTGCCATCTAGTCCGCTGTTGATGTTCGTAGGGTTAGACCAGGCAATGGTGCCGATGCCTGTATTGTTCGCGCCCACGGTGGCGAAGGTCTGGTTAGTCGCGTAAGTCGTACTGGTGGGATTAACGCTCGTGCTCAGGTCAAAGGGCGTGGGCATCGTGAGTAGGGCGTCAGTGTCGTAGACGTAGCCCACCATGTTGATGCCGCTAAACGTGCCGATAAGCACATTGATACTCAGGTCACGAATGTAGAGTAGACCCCAGCATGAATCGCCACTGGTGTAGGTGAATATCTGCGTCCAGGTGATACTGTTAGCCGTGGGGTCAGTTGTGCCGCGCACACCATCAGTCGTGCCGTCCATCGCGCCGATGGTTAGGCAGCGCGTGGAGTTGAACTTACAGTCACCTATCGCGCCCACATTATCAGTGATGTTGTCGTTTGTTGAAGGAACAATGAGCACGGGGCTAGACGTGCTCGTGTCTTTGACTAGGTAAGGGCCAAGACAAGCATACCAGCGCTGATTGTAGTTAATGCCATGGACTCGCTTGTTAGCGGCGTTGTATCCACTAAAGTCAGCAGAGATGAGCGTAGTCTGATTGGTCGCTTTATAGGGCAATGCAGCAACTCCTGGCACATGACACTGAATGCCCTCGTTGTACCAGACGTGATGTTTATCCTTGCGCCAGTCGCCAATCGTAGCTGAGTCCCACAGGCCGCCACTGAGGTCGTCAATAACCAGGGTGTTAATGCCTACGCGGGAGTCATGCTGTGCGTCCTGGAAGTGGCGTGGGGGGAACTGCTCGACATAGCGTAGGGGGTTAACGGCGCTGGCCTTGAAGTTGACCGCGCTGGTAGTTGTGCCCCACTCGATGTTGACTGACGGCTCATTAGCCAAGTGTGATATACTCCCTTTGTTGCGCGAGGGTGAAATCTATGGCTGTGAACATAGTCGAGTAGTCCTCTACTTCACAGGCGCAACCACGGGGCGGCACCGTATGGTGGCCGCTCCTCCATTTAGTCAAAGTCTACACCTATATCATTGAATCCGCGCTGGTTGTGCCAGTCCTGCAAGTCCTGCAAGTTCTCCCACTCGCGCCCCTGGAAGTCCAGGTCGATCATGGTGCCCATGATGCGCCCTTGGTCACCACTGACGAGTGACTCACCGGCTGCGGGCACCCGCTCACGGGTGATCCTGTTGGCGAAGGGCTGAGTAGGCGCACCATTGAGGACGCGCAATCCTTGTAGAGCCATCTCGCGGTTGGAGGGTAGTCCATTGAGCAGTCGTACAGTGCGCAGACGGACGTGGCTCATGCTATGCGATGAACAGGAATGCTGTGAACACGAATAAAGAAAGCGTCAACGACTCCCTTGGAGGTAACATCGCTATAGACGCCAACCATGGTCTTGCCGTGGGCAACGACCATATCGTCCTTAATCGCAATCCATTGCCCTGCGTATTGTTCGATAAGCTCATCTATGTGCTCCGCGTGCCAATTCATATATTCACTCCGCCCATCGCACCCTGCCAGCGCATCAGCGTAGGTCGCTCGGTACGCCGTGCCAGCCAGCGCTCCTTGTACTCACGCTCACCCAGCGCCTCCAACTTGCTCCACTTGGCCACGTCTGCGCCATACCTGCGCCCCAGAAGTATCTTGCTGTAGGCGGTGAGCACATGCGCTGGCACCACGGTCGTATCACTGTCTGCTGTGAAGATGGTGCTAACACCATAGGGGGCGCTGGCAGGGCACTCTACCGTGAGGAATACAGGCTCACTGATGTAGCACTGGTTAATCATCTCAAGCCAGGTAGGATTGGCATCCTGGTAACGGGCACTAAGCCTGTAGTCGGCGCCCTCACGCAAGCTGGTGTAACTCAGCGCTGCTGCAAGATACTGGTCATCACCCCTACCAGCCTGTCGTAGCTGAGCAAAACTCACAGCCTTGAGCTTAAAGCGCTCATCCAGCCATGTGGGTAGCTTGAAGTGGTTGCTCCAGGTCTTGATAATCCATCCAGCCTGTACGTCTGCCTGGTCATTGTTGGTAGTGCCAACGAAGCGAAGGATAACGCCCTCGTCGTCAGTGGCCATGCTAAATACCTTACGCGTGATTATCCAGTCCTCCTCAGTGACACTGATGTCCTGCGAGAGTGTGTTGCTGGATTGGTCCATGTAGCGCACGGTCCACGTGCCGGTGTCGGCCTTGAGGATGGCGAAGGCTATGACCTGTCCGCCCTGCTCGATAGGCACAGTCGTGGACGTAGCCGTACCACCGTCTGCTGTAGCAGTGAGACTCATGTTGCGGGCACCGAACATCAATTGTGCGGCTGTGGTCTGCTTGGCAATCGTGCAGTTAGAGGCTGTCCATGCTGTGGTTGCGCTGTCTTGTGTGTGCCAGTCGTCTGGCCCATGAGCGAGTGGCACCATGCATTCGATAGGTATGTACTCCAGCGCGTCGTTGAGGATAGCCTTGATCTTCGCCACAGGGATGCGTAGGAGATAGAACGTGGAGCTGGTATCTGCTGTGTAGTTCGCGCCCAGGTTGGTGATGGTCGCCGTGCCGGCAGAGACACTCAGTGTGCCTACGGGACGTTCCTCAGTGTTGTCACTCGCGTAGCCGAACCAGCCTTGAAAGCGGGTAGCCGGGCCGTTCGCACCTAGCTTGACTATCTCCGCGTCAGTGGTAGTAAGTGAAGTCGTGCCTACGTTGGCCGTGAACTTGTAGCCAAGCGCACCCTCCTCGATGTTGAGGGCGGTCACCTCGTCAAGAAGTTGGTCGAGCGCCACCAGGAACGTAGTCGTTGGCACTTAGCTAACCTTTGACCTTCTTCAAGTTGGGATTCTTGCGCTTGGCAGCAGGACTGGCCTTGCGTGAGGCAGCAGCTACGATGGCCGCGCCTTTCTTGTAGTTGCCCTTGCCAGCGGACATCGCCGCAGCCTTGAAGCCCATTCCTTTAGGCATAGCTACATGCCCTTCATGGGCATACCCTTGGGCGGCATACCCTTCATGGGCATCTTGCCCTTCTTGGCGAAGGGGTTACCCTTGGGCGCGCCCTTTTTGCCCTTCTTCACCATCGCAGGTGGCATAGTCTTCTTGGCCATCTAACACGTCCTTCCATTCTTGCTTGCTACAGCGCTGATATCGAGAATACTAATTACGCCGTCGTCATCCTGGTCGAACCAGAAGGGCGCGTCATTGCGTCCGAACCAGTCGCTAATAAGCTTGAGGTCAATAGCGTTGACACCACCGTTGAAGCTGAGGTCGGCTCGTTGACAGGCGCTCACATCCTGGTAGTTGCGAATGACACGTCGCACATCACCATCGTCGGTTCTATGAGAGGCGTAGATTTCTGACGCTGGCCCAACAAGAACAACGAGGGCGATTGCAGCTATTAACAGAATCCTCTGTGCAGTGGTCATGGAACTCCTGTTCATCGTGTGTCCTCATCCGCCTATATATTACATCGTATGGCGGGCGCGAAGGTTACGGGGTTAAGACAGCTTCGATACTGTCGCATCGTCCCACTCCTTTTGCGGTGCTACGGCCCACGAAGCGCCTGCACCCGCTGGCACCTGGATGCTGCAAAGCCCTGGCGGCTCGCAGGCTATAAGCACGTAGCCCGGCGCGAGGTAGACCGAGCCCGACTCGATGAAGTACGTGCCAGGCGCGAGTACGAGCCTGCCACCCTTTGCCTTGGCGCGCTCGATAGCGACCTTGTTGCGTACGGAAATCGTGTCGTTAGTTGCCATAGTTAGCGCCGCCTCGTGAATACGCCGCTTGTCGCGTCCCATAGGGCGGTTGGATGGCCGGGTAGTCCTGTAAGGCGTGGCGGGCCAGCGTTGCCAAGAGAGTGCAAGTAGGCTGCGTCTGAGTTGGCCAGAAAGCCTTTGCCGCAGACGAACCAGAGTATGTCGCTAGAGATGACTTGTGTGCCGCTACCATCTGTCCCAAGGTCGCTATTTACTGGAAGCCCAATAGGCACAAATGGGCAGGCTAATGAGGAGAAGGCGCCGCCATTGTAGCTAATGTATAAAGTATCTTCTGTCCATGTAACAGTTACGGTGAAGACATCACCCAATATAAAGGGTGCTGCGACGGTCACAATTCTGCCGTCAGGACCAGGTAGGCCAACTCGTGCAAAGGCAAGTAAACTAGTGCTAGCTATAGAGTACAGTTCCATCCGAGAGTTCGTGTCGGTTCTATGCTGAAAATAGTACGAATTTTCAAATGGCGCTGTCCCAATGGCGTGGCCCGCTCTTATGCGGTAAGTCATCCAGCCTTGCGATGGCGTGAACAACCGCGCAACATCAGGTATCTGTATTCGCGCCGCGCTGCTCGCCGCCGTAGCACCATCAGTCAGCACGTGCGGCGTTGCAACCGCGCCGGTTTGCGCCATCCAGCGCCCGTGAGTGACCGTAATCGCCTGCTGGCTGTCGGTCTCCCAACCCACCGTCTGCGTGGTGCTCGCCGCGCCGGTCGTGGCCGTGACGCTGTACTTTGTCGGTGTGGCGGTTAGCGTGATTTGCGCGCCAAGTTGCTTGCCGCTAACCGAGTCGGAGATATAAAGCTTAACCGTGCCAGTGCCCGCGAGCCACACCGAAAACGTGTACTGCGTGCCAGCCGCGCCACCGCTGATGAGCTGCGATGTGCCTTCAGCGGTTGCAGCGTTGGCGGTGACGGTTGAGAAGTGAGTGGTGTCAGCGCCGACGAGTCCGGACGCCACGCGGGAGGTTGTTGCGCCCACGTCGATGATGTCATCGGTACCGCTGGTCTTGGCGTTACTGTTGATAGCGCGGTTAGTCGCGGCGGGCCAGACTCCGAATGAGCCGTCGTTAGTTAGCCCGTCGCCCTGGTCAGGCAGCGTACGGATGTAATCGGTGACTTCGTTGCCACTGAGGGTCAGCAGGTCGTACTGCTGGGCCTGGGCCATCATCAGCTGTTGGGCAGTAGTCAGCATGGTTTAGTAGACGTAGAAGTCGAGGTCGATGGTCATGCCTGCCGACTCGTTTGTCTCGGCGGTCTCAGTAACAAGCACAAGCCAAAGCCCAGTTTCGCCAGGTGCGCAATGAACTGGCTCTACCAGTCCAACTGTATCAGAGGTTGAACCCAGCGTGCCTCGGTCTACGAAGGAACTACCAAGGAAGGTGCCAACATGCAAGCCACGACCAGTCGCTGTAACGAGGTCGAAGGGCGCGTTGTCATCCATCTCTACATCAGCAGCGGCAGGGGCAGCACTGAACCAGTGAAAGCGCGGTGCGAGCAATACGGCATCTTCGGAGCAGCGCGCACGAATCGCAGCGAAGTTGGCAATCCCGCCCGGCGTTCGTGCCAGGTTGGGGACGTAAGTTGCCCGTCCTGCGGTATCCGTGGCGCTGGCACTCAGGACATCGCCAGCGAGGTAGTTGCCAGCCGCCGCGCAAGTGATTTTGGCTGTTCCTGCATAGTGGACGGGCTCTTGAATTGCCGCTATCAGCCCTGCCATGCTCACTGGCATGGGGTTGCCCTCATCTACACCTACAGCCTCAGTCGTGCCATCAGGGGTGAAGTAAAGGCCAACAGGTAGCGCGTGCTGCTCGTCTACAGGACGGGCAGGTTCGTGCTTGTGAAGCTCGCGCTCCTCAAGGTCGGCAGGCTCGCGGGTTTTCCAGTAAACAGTGCTCAACGGATTACTCCTTCTTCTGCGCAGTGTCCGCTTGCGCTATGTGTTAGGTCAACTCAGGGAACACCATTGCGATAATGACGAAGCCCGTGGTGGCCTGGCAGGACATAAACACGTTTAGTCGGGTAAAGGTGCTCGTGTTGTACATGATTGGCCAGATGCCGGTTTGAGTTGCAGACCAGTTGTACTGCGACGGTCCGATAGAGCTGTCATCGTCAGCGGTGCCGATAGTCACCATCTTGTTGTGTTGGTGACGCATGAACTCGACCGCGTCATCCATGTAGACAGCGCCCGTGCCCGTACCGCCAGCAGTGATGCCAAAGGTCTGGTCGGCAATGTCCGTGCGTGCGTTCTGAGCGGTGAAGGTGTCGAGTGAGGTTGGCGTGTACGTGCCACCGGAGCCAATGGCCGCGACTGATTCAAACAGCGCCGTGGTACCGTAAGCTTCGATACCGATCTGAATATTGAACGGGATGGCCAGCACGCCAGCTGGCACCCTGATGTCCACGTCAGGCGTAGTGTTCACGTATGCGCCAGCCGAGGTGATGGGCGCGGTGCCTGTGCCAGCGTTGATGATGACCACACGGCCCTCAAGTGCCTGCCGTGCCAGCCAGTCAGCAGTGAACAGCGTACCATCCTTGAGCCCTTTGACAGGCACAGGAGAGGTCGCTGAGCCAGCGCCAAGTACACGCGTGCTAGGAGTAAGTCTCAAATCAGCCATTGGTTCAGTCCCTTTCTATCTTGTGGAACTCTGCTAAGTGCGCGCTATTCGAGGCTAGCGGGCTCTGCCGTGATGTGTGAGCGCTTGTGGGCAGCGAGCCCTGCCGCGCTCTTGGAAGTGATGCCACAGACATCACAGGTGAAGTCTTCAACGGGGGCAACGCTATGGCTGGCGAGCTGCATCATGGCGCTAGTCATTTGTTCTTGACGCGCATCAGTCTCAGCCTGCGTCTTCTCAGCGAGGTACTCCTGGAGCATGGCCCAGGACTGCCCATGACGGTTCTGTGCGTGCTGGCGCTTGCTGTACATCGAGCCCAGTTTTTGCGCAGGACAGGGTGCAAGATGGCCAATACCCGCTTCGTCCAGCAACCCACTCTTGCGCTCAGGACTGTCTACTGCGAGGAAACAACGAGTGGAGCCGTGGTGCTCAGGCGGGGCCTTGGCTGCATCCGTGGTGAACATGAACTCGCCACTGGGTAGGCGCTTGCGCATGGCCGACTCAGCCTGGTAGCGCGGGAGTTGAATCTTCTCGCCCGTCTCCATGGAGTAGAGCGTGACGACTACACGGCCAGGGCTCCACTCGCGGAATACCCAGGGCGCGTTCTCCTGTGACATCTCACCAATCTGGGTGCGCAGGTCGCGCTCCAACTCCATGCGCTGAGCAATGGCCGTAGTCTCGTTGGTCATAGTTGAATCTTTCCTGTTCTGCGGTGGCGCTCATCGTTCCAGTTGCGCCAGGTTGTGATATGTGAGTAGCCGTTGCGCTGTGTAGACTGCGCAGGCCCAAAGTTGGACCTGTTGCGAATTACCGCATCCATCTGTTCGCGCTGGCGGATGGCATCTTCAATAATCGTGGAAGCCTCAAGATGCTCTACACGTCGGCGCAGCCAGTGGTAGTCGTGAATGTGCTTCTCGCCAAACTCGCGCATCAGGCCCACCTTATTCTCACCGAAGCTGGGCATCAGCAGTGGAGGTACGTGCTCGTAGTCCTCGATGGGGCCGAAGACGTGCTCGTACTTGGCGATGGCATCACCACGAATGACGAATATCCACTCCACGAGGTTCCCGTTGTACTCGCGCACACAGTAGCCGTGGCAGGGCTCGTCGTCGCTGACTTCTTGGGTGATGATGCTAAGAGGCAAAGCAGGCCAGTCCTTCTTCGTCTACGTGCGCTACACCATCTACGAAGATGTGAGAACCACGGTCGAAGTAGTTAACGTTGACTGGCCCACGGTAGCCATTGACGAACCAGAGCTCGCCAGTGCGCTCATCACGTAATCGCCAGTAGTCATCCTGCCCTGTCTCTGCGCGTTCACGGGCGTAGCAGAGTCGCCAGTGGGATTCGCGCCCATTAGGGAAGGGGTAGCCGGTGCCAACCATGCAGGTTGAATGGTCATGCGCCGGCGTGATGTCGCAAGCGCCGCCTTCAACATGCGATGGCGATACCCCAGGGAGGTATACATAGGCAGTCTCCCCCTTCACTTGGAGCAGGCAGCGCACCTGGCAACGTCCGCTACGCTCTTGAGACTCGAAGTCCCATTGACCCACGAGACGGTCAGCCAGCCACTCCTGCCCGTTGAGGCGAAAGCGCATCTTGCCCGTGCTGCGGCTGTAGTCGAAGGAATAAGTCTCGATGCTCTTAGGAGGCGCGCTTGCCATTGTGACCACTGACTACCTCCTCTGCTACGGGTAGCGCAGGCACGAATTCCCAGCCATTATCGGTGACGACAAGTTGGTCGATAGTGACTTCGCCTGCCTTGAGAGCCTTGAAGTCCTCGATGGCCTTCTTCTGCCCTGTTTCCAGCGTATCGATGGTGTTAAGAGCAGTGGCGTAATTCTGCAAGAGCATCTGATTGACGATAGCCATTAGTTGCGAGCCTCCAAAGCTTCAAGTCGCTTGTTCAGAGCCTGGATTGAGGCGGTCAGCGCGCCAACTGAATTGATCGTGGAGATCGCTTGCTTGCGTGCGCCCTGCATTGCCCACGGAGCCTCTTCACCGAAAATACCGACAAACTCGCACTCACCAGCCCACTGACCAGTCGGGAGCTTGTCGCGGTTGTAAGTGAAGCGGTGTACCGGTGCATTGACTACGGCCTGGAGCATCTCGTTTGTGCAGACCACTCCAAGATCATTCTTGTAAGCACCAACAGAGGCAGCAGCCCAGGACAGCGCACCTGAAGTATTGCAGGTAAGCTGCATCCCGCTACAGGCGGCATAGGCAGCGGGGAAAACATAGTTCAGGCACGCACCAGCGGCAGAAGCAGCCGAGAGTTTAATCGTGCCTGAAGTTACGCCCGCAAGAACCAGCGACCCAGTGCTTGTGCCTGCTGTCCCGAGTTGCACCTGCGCCACAGTCGTAGCACCAGCTAGGACAGTCATGCGTGTGGCAGGAGTCTGTGTGGCGTCAGGCGAAGTCTGGAAGAGAATGCGCCCTGGCATATCACAACTCGCGCCGGGAGTTCCAGCTACCTCAGCGATAATCGCAGCAGCAGGGTCGAAGCCGGTTGAGCCGTCTGCACCTAGCCACTGGATGCCGCCCAGTGAGTCACCGGAAGCAACGATGGTGTTGGTGCCTAGCGTGGCACTCTTGCTGCGGAAGAAGTTAAGCAGCGGTCCATTGCCTGCCGTCGAGCTGTAGAGGCCAACAGCTGCTGCACCGTCCACTCCAACCGTGCTGCCCACCACCTGAAATTCAGGGACGAGAGCGTTCATGGTGATCTGTGCGGAATGGCCGATGACCTGCCCAAAGCCATTGGCAGTAAGCACGTCACTGTTAAAGGTTGTTGCCGTGGCGCTGTTGAACACAGGCGTTGCCGTGAAGGTTGCAACACCAGTGACAAGGAGCGTGGTATCCATTGTGACGCCGGCTGAGAAGGTAGTCGCGGGGGTCACTACCATGTCATTGGCATCGAAGTCGAAGACCTCGGTGCCGTTGTACACGGCAGCAAGGCGGTTGTTCACCTGGTCAAAGAACCAGCCACGATGCCGGTGTCGAGCAGTGGCTACGTTAGGCATTTGTTAGCTCCTTCCTGGTTCGCCAGGACGTGAAAGGGGGACTCCTTAGACTTCTCTGCCACATATCCCGCAGTTAGGGTTTATGCGTGTGCCATCTGTCCAGCCGGGGGAGTGACCGTTGCGACGGCAGACGAACAGGTAGCGGATTAGTCCAAGGAGTCCCATGATTACGCCGCCCAGTCGCGGTTGTAGGTGTAACCGAGGTAGTCGATTTCCAGCAATGGGTCGCCCGTGGAGCTAGCCGCCAGAATCACTATCGGGTAGTAGAGAGCAGTCGTGCTGAGTGTGCCGGGCTGAAGCTCAGCTACCAGCGTGAGGCCGTTGCGGTTGCCCATTGTGGTGTGGCCGAAGTAGCCGCGAGCGCGACCGTCAGGGCCGACCTCGACACGGGCGATGTACCACGAGTCGGCAGTTATGGTGCAGCCAGCACGAATGCCAAGTGAGCCGAGAGTCGTGGCGTTGGAGTTGAGTCCAGCGACTAGTGGGCCACAACGAACAGCAGCGCCCGTATCAGCTGTACCTGCCGCTGATGCCATGAAGCGGAAGTCGTCCGTAGTGGCAGCCGTGTCAGTGTAGAAGCCAACTACTTCGCCACCGTTGTTCGCGGTAAGGGTCGTGCCTGAGAGTGTGAACGGGTTCACCGTCTCAGCAAGGTCAACTGTCTCCTGCCAGCCCACGAAGGCACGCAGGTCAGTAGCAGATGCGCCCTTGAAGCGGGCCTCGATGACCATTGTGCCGTTACTCGTAGGCACAGCAGGCGCGCCAAAGATGGACACGCCATCAGCAGCACCACCAGCGCCACTGAAGGATGCAACACCACCGGACTCATCCACGGTGTTGATGAAGTCAACCGCGCCACTGAGGGCGACGATGCAGAGTTCGTTGTAGCGAGTACCCCCGGTGGCGTCGGCAATTGAGGCTGTGGCCCCGTAACCCTGGAAGTCCTCGAAGACCGAGACTTTGCCGAAGGTGCTTTGAATGTTGGGCATTAGTTTACTCCTGCGCTTTCTTCGCTAGGGTTGGTGCCTTACGAGGCTGGCGCGGTAGCGTCTGACAGGTGGGTGTAGAGCCACACCTGGGTTGTGCCGCTGGTCCGCTCGAAGAAGCCATAGTCGTCCACCATAGAGAGAACATCCGCACCACCACCGAAGTAGAGGTCACGGTCTTTCTCTGTCTTGATTGCCATGGCGGAGAGAGCGACGACGCCACCACGAGAGTGCGTTGCGCCGCGTGCATCAGGCGTTGAGTTCACGGTGATGTTGCCATCCGTGAAGACGTTGGAGCCTGCCACGGTGCCAGACCAGCCCTTGCGGTAGACCTCTTCGCTGAGGCCCTGCATCATGTAGGTGCCCACAGGAGCCGTGACCTCGATTTGCAGATCGTACTTCTGGAAACCGTGGATGACGGTGGAGATGAGGTCCATCGAGGGCTCAGTCGTGTTGCCCTGGATGTTCGCCACGGAAGCGGCGATGTGGCCGTGTGACAGTGGGTTGCCCGTGCCAGGGGACGTGGTTGTCGCAGCGGAAGAAAAGAGCGCCAGGTAGTCCTGGTCTTTCTTCGTTGCCATCGCCTGGCCCGCAAGAGAGCCGAATTTGCCTGTGACTACGTTGGGCAGCTTGCGCATCGTCTCGTCCGTAATCTTTAGGATCACCTGGGTCATGGACGGGGTGCCAGTGAGCAGCGTGCCTGTGATTTGCTGGTAGGTGCCGTTTAGTGTCTCGCCACCGATGTCAGCAGACTGCACCTGGGAGACGGCAAATTCGTTCCAGGTGTTGCCATTGCCGGTGCCGAGTTGCTGCACTTCACAGGTGCGCATCCAGGTGCCGTCGTAGGCTTTGATGATTCGCGCTTGCCCAATGATCGTTGGTTCAGCCGCACTTAGTGAATTGAAGGTCGTTTCGCCGGTAGCCATGTGTTACTCCTAAGTAAGACCACGCGAGCGCATGATCTCTTGGACTTTGGTGATTGGGGTGTTGGGGTCAAGCAGCAACTCGTCTTCAGTGCGAGTGTCTGCGACTCCTCTGATGTGAGAGGTTGGCTGAGTGCCACGTGCGCCAGGTGCCTGTGCAGCCCGTTTGCCACGGATGTAGGCCAGCGCCTCTTTCTCTTCAAGCTGAAGCTTCGTGTAGTGACCAGTAGTCGCTGCCTTTTGGCTCGCTTCGATGATGCGGTCGAGCAACTGGGGGAAGGACTCGAACTTGGCTGCGTTGTAGTCGGCAAGGATAGACTTGGCTGATGCTTCGTCTAGCTTGCGCACGGCGTAGTCGATAGTACCGTCCCAGTATTCCTTGGACACGACTACTGAAGACTGGGCGTGGTGGGCGTTAAATGTGGCTACGAGCCGTTCAGCATCTTCAGGTTCGAGGCCCTTGTCACGAGCGAACCCGCGAATAGCCTGAGCGGTTTCACGGAAGGCTTTCTCTATACCCTCTACGCGGTTACGCTGCTCGCGGGCCGTAGCTTCGGCCTCGTGGGACTTGCGTTCGGCTTCACGCCCACGCGCTTCAGCTTCCTCAGCAGCGGCAGCCTTAGCCGCGTCGAGAAGTGTCTTTACGTCGTCGTCTACCTGGGGTTCTGTACCTGTGCTCGCGGGTTCTGTACTGGCGCCCTGAGTCTCCAGCCCTAGAGCAGTACGCGCTTCTGCAAGCTCGTCCGCGCTGGGCGTGGATTCTGTAACGTCAGCCGGGGTAACTGGAGCACTGGCCTGGGTTGCGTCGGTTAAGACTTCAGTGGTCACGCATGGCCTCAGTAGAACTGCGCTACTGGGCCGTCTGCGCTAGGGCCGCTTATTTATGTGCAGAGTACAGCGCGAATTAGAACTTGGCAACTGTGTTGCAGTTCTTGCACGCAGGAATCGTAACTCCCTGGAGTTGCTGGATGCTTGGAACGATGGCGATAAGCCGTCCGCAGACTTGACCTTTACGCGGGCCACGCAAGACTGTGCCCGTACAGCGGACTTCTACCATGCCGGTAATGCGTGGGGGAGACTCAGTGGTCACTTGCGCTTCAGCTCCCGTTCTTGTTCCCACAGCACAGTTAGCGCACGACCCATCCACACAGCACAGCCAGCGCGCCACTTAGCCATCCGCCAAAATTGCCAACGCGGAGGCCGTGCAGGAGGTAGTTCAGTAGAACTATAGAACTCAATCAGCAATTCTTGATCATGCTTATTCAGCATCGCTTGTGCAGCTATCTCAGAATAATTCATTTACTTCCTCTTCATGCTCATCAGGACACGTTTGGGATCGAGGAGTTGCACAGGGCGCTTGGACTGTGGGTAAGGCGCATTCATCGGTGGCGCACTCATGGGAGTGAAGTTCACCATCTCAGGGCCAGCTTCACCGGCTACGAACTTGGGATCGATTTGCCCTTGTGTTAATCCTTTAAGTCCAACGCCAACTACTGGCTCGCCCAAAACTTGCGCCCCGCCGTTGGCAAAGCGTGGAGCATAGCCCACTGAACGGGTAGCCCCACGAGGTTGAGGCTCTACGCCTGCCTGGGGGAACGCGTTACCGGCTAGTGCGTTAGTGTTCTCCTCGCGCTCGGGCTCAATGCGCTCAATA
>Ga0209210_1000609_pt1 | contig 36525 bp, 66 predicted proteins | sample RifGroA1_FD_183991 | JGI IMG/M metagenome (GOLD analysis project Ga0209210, IMG submission 183991) | Contaminated groundwater microbial communities from Rifle, Colorado, USA - Rifle Groundwater A1 (SPAdes) (version 2) | ecosystem: Environmental > Aquatic > Deep subsurface > Groundwater >...
ATATGATGTAGAGAAATTATACCCTATGTTGGATTCTAAAAAGAATTTTTTTATTTTTGCAACAAATCAACCTCAATTATTACCAGAGGCATTTAGAACTAGGGTTATAGAATTATTATTTGCAAGATATTCTAGAGAGGAATTAAGAGATATAGTAAGAAGTTATTTATCTTTGAATTTAAATAATGAATTATTAGATATAATAATAGATGCTGCTGAGGAAAATCCTAGAAGGATTAATCAATATTGTGGAAGACTTTATTCTATCTTGAAAACAAAAGGTGGTTTAATAACTATAGGAGGAACAATAACAAAAGAGATATTAATGGAAATAATTACCCAATATTTTAATATAATAGATGGAATGAACTCTTTGGAAAGAGAGTATCTTAGTTTCCTAGAAAGAGTAAAAATTGCTTCTTTACAAACTTTAACTTCTTCTTTAAGAGTTAATAGAGAAGTAATACAAACAGAAATTGAACCACAACTTTTGTTTAAAGGAAAAATAAAAATAACATCAAAAGGGAGAGAGTATGTCAATAGTAATTCATAAATCACTTAATACTATAGAAACCCCCGAAATAATGTTTGCACAACTAGATGACGAAAAAATTCTGAGCTATATACCCTGTTGGTTTTATAAAGGAAGTCCAAAAAATTTAGTAGTAGTAAAAAAGGAAAATGATCTTACTACTTTTGTAACCTCGGTTTCATCTTGGAATATAGATATTCCTTTTGCTCTTCAACAAGAAATGGATGTAACTTTACAAAATGGGGATAAAAATATTCTGGATGTTTCTACAGGAATTGCTGTAATCAAAAACGGTGCTTTTCAGGTAAAGTTCTTTGAGGTTTACCCCTTTAGTTTACAAACTAAATCTGATAGTACCCCATGTTTAGGTTTTTGTTATAGTGATAATAATGGTGAGGATAAAATAGGATATAGTTATTTAACTAATCCTGATAAAATAGAAGAATTATATGGTCTTTCTACACTATACAGAAAAAAGCTTGTGTTTGCAGACGGCGATGAATGTACAGATTTTGGTATTTCTTTAACGGCAAATTTACTTTCTTTTCCTTTTGAAATAAAAATAGATAACATTTTTTTTAATGCAAAGACTGCAAAAGGATTTAAACCAAGGGGTTTTGAATTACTAGAAGATATTACATCTTTTACATCATTATTGGAATTAGGAGAAAAAGTATATCAAAAGGATGAGGATAAAGATACAAGTATTGAAACAGAAATTATTTTGCATGAATCCGCATTAACAAGCATAAGATTTCCTTTATCAGAAATATTAAGTCAAAAAGTAAGAATAAGTTTCTTTCCTGCGGAGGTGGATATTGATCTGTGTTTGCAACCAGAATTAAAAAAGATTATCTGGACTGGACAAAAAAGTTTTAAATTAATATTTAATGATATATCAAAACTATCTCCAGATACTATGGATATATTTGAAAACTTTGATGTTGAAATAAAGGAGGTTTTACAATGAGGTTTTACCATCTATTAAATGATAGAATTCATTATGTTGGGTCTAAAATTTCTCTGCCTTTTATTGCTTTGGATTTTATATTGTCCACTAAAGGAATAACTCCCACGCAAGTTACATCTGATGATACAAATACTTCAATGGACTCATCTTTTTTCTGCCTGGATTGTGGAATAAAAGTTAATATAAAAGATATTATTACAAAATGTTTTAAGTGCGGAGAAATGTTTCCAGCAGAAGAATTATTTTACCATCGCTCATCGGGATTAGTTTTTTGTAAGAAACATTCTGATACTTATAAAGAAGAAAAAGAAGTTATTCGTCCTCTAAGTTCTATAATAGATCATACTTTTATCAAATAAAAAGGAAAAAAATGGAATTTAAATTTGGTGCAGATCCAGAATATTTTGCAAGTAAAGTTATTAATGATAAATCTTTTTGTGTTCCTCCATTAGTAATTAGAAGAATGGGGTTTCCGTTGGTAAAAGAAGACGAAAAACATCCTCAATTTAAAATTGTAGATGGAATTGGAGGAGAAATTATTATTCATGAGGATGGTGCTGCTTTTGAATTAAGTGTTCCGGCAAGTAAAGATATGAAAACCGTTTGGAAAAATTGTAAAATGGGACAAGAGGAAATAGAAAGGATTATAAAAGAGTTTGGATTTAATTTTAGTCCTATTCCCACAATTGATTTTGATATAGAAGAATTTAAATATGATCCGGAAGCAATTTATTGTACTAGGTTTGGCTGTGATAAGGATTTTGATGCTTGGGAAAAAGAAACAGTACAAATGGAAGAAGATGCAAGTTTGCATAAACATAGGTATGGTGGAGGGCATATTCATGCATCTATAAAAGATTCTAAAATATTAAAAAATTCTCCTGTTCCTGCAATTAAGGCTGTAAGTTTTACAGCGGGAAATTATATTACAAGTATTTCTCCATACCCAGAATTAGATTATATTAGAACATATAGATATGGAAGACCAGGAAGATTTCGCCCACAAAAGTATCCTGATGGGTGTTTTGGAATTGAATATAGAACTCCTAGCAATGCTTGGACAAGTATTAAAGATGAATTAATTATTGATGAAATAGAATACTGGATTAAAATAGGTATAGAAAGAGTGCTAATGAATCCTGAAATACTGGATATTTTAACTATGGAAATTCGTGAGCAAACTTTTGAGGCAATATTAAAGTGTAATCAGGCTTTAGCAAAACAAAACCTACAATTTATAAAGGATGTTCTTCATATATGATTCTACTAAGTAACCCCTGTTTTTTTAGTTCTTTTCAGGATAAATTCAAAGAAAAACTTTTCCTATTAGATGAAGGAAATATTGAAAATCAAGTTAGAGGTGCTAATCTTATTATCTTTACAGGAGGTGAAGATTTAAACCCAGTAAGATATGGTGAAAAGAATTTAGGTTCTTATTATAATAATAAAAGAGACTTTCTAGAATACGAATTAATGACCCTTGCAATAAGATATAAAAAATCAATTTTGGGAACTTGTAGAGGATTACAACTGATCAATATTTTTTTTGGAGGAACTCTTCATCAAGATATAGCTTGGAAACATAGTCAAATTAATTTTAATTGGGGGAGTAACATTCTAAAAGAACTATTTCCACACACCAATTCTTTACATCACCAAGGAATAAAAGATTTAGCCCCGGATTTTTATTCTTTAGGAAACACTACTGATAATTTAATTGAATCTATTTTCTGTCCAAGATTAAAATGTTTGGGGTTTCAATTTCATCCAGAATTAATAAAAAGTCCGTTTTGGGAAAGAATAATAAAGCCAGAATTATTTTATAAAGAATTGGAGGATGAATTATGTATGATAGTATAATTACCACTGTTTATATTAATGAACCTCTAGTAGATGGTCTACAAAAAGAGCTAGTATTAAAAATAAAAGAAAAAAAGGATTCTGTTACAGGATATTATGAAAGAATCTGCGATTCTTGCAGAGAATCTATGGTAGAGTTTATTTTCTCTATAAATAAATTAATATTAATACATAATGATCTTATTACCCGTTATGCGGACTTAATAAATACAGCATATATTAATATTAGTTTTAATGAGGCAAAAATTTCTTTAGATGAAAGAAACCTAATTGCAACAATATTTAATTCCGTCTCAAAAAGAAACGATACTCTAGATATATCTGAAAAAGAGTTTACTGTTTGTTGTTCAATTAATGCCATGAAAGAGGTTGCAATATTATTAAGTTTATATATATATATATTAAGAACTAAAATTGAAAGCAAAAATATTTCGAGTACTATTAAAGAAATTTTATTGGATAATGAAGACGACGATTCTCTTTTTGTAGCTTGGTTTCTATATTTAATCTCCCAAGTAAATATTTCAAATACATATAATAATTTTAAATATTATAATGGCCCAGCAAGCTTTGGGGAAAAGATGGCGTTGTTTTATCCTCAGAAGTTCATGGAATTTGTTTCTAAATATAAAAACTATGTAGATGTAGATTTATATTGTTTAAATCCTCTAATTAAATATATGATATTAAATCCAGAAATTGATTTGGAGGAGGAGGCATGACTACTATTTCATATCATACTTGGTATAATTTTAGATCGGATTTAAATTGTAAAGTAAGAACAAAAGAAATAAGAAATACATACAAGCTAGCAGAATGTTTTGATATATTCTGGAAAGATTTTTCTTATGACGGTTATTTTGTTTTTGGTTGGGATGCAGTACCAGAATATATTGATGAAATTATAGACTCATTTAATAGTACATTTAAAAATATTAAGGTAGTATTATTAGATTTTCAGCCGGTTTATTATTATAGAAATTCTTTTTTTGAGAAAAGCAGTGCTGGTAAAACAAACGCTAAATCTATTATGTTATCAGTAATACTTAATGAAGAGTATAATCCAATATGTAAAAAATACTTATATTATATTATTCATCATTTATTTAGATTTCTTTCCTTATCTGAGGACGCCTATCATATTAATAATTGTTCCTATACTTTTATACAAAAAAATAAAGAGAGGGATTTTTGTAAACTAGTTTCAAATATTAATGATTATTGGATATTTTTTAATTATAAATATAGGGGGGTGGACTATAATTTTACTCCAGAAAATGTTTTACTCTTAGATAATATATCTTTATGTAATGATGTCTTTGCATCTTTTTATCCTGCCATAAAGAAACAAACCAATATTTTATTTTCTCTTCTTTATAACTCACCTACTTTTAAACCTATCTCTACGAAAGATATTATTAATTCTTATAAGGAAAAAGTATTAGAGGCGGGAAATGGAAGTATGAGAGTTCGTATTTTTTTTCCAAAAAGGTGTGAGGGAATTATTAAAGGTATTTATGTAGTGAATAGTGATTTTAGTAATGAAAATAATGCTTATTTAAAGCAATTGTTCTTATATACAAGAAAGAGTTCTTATAATAATTTTAAGGTTATAATTGAAGCGCCAGATAGATTGGTTATTTCAAATCTTGATACTTTAGAGTTCATCAAGTAAAATATCTTGTGGTGCATAATAATTCTAAAAGGAGAACAATATGGAAAGGACTATATTTAAACAAACATCATATATAATTACTACAAAAAAAGAAGATGAGTTTTTATGTCATGGAGTAGAAAGTGAATATGAAAGATTTGAAAATATAGAACGAGCAGTTAAATTTTTTCCAAGGGGAGCGGCGGAAAAGGTTTTATCTGCGCTTTTGGAAAGTAATCCTATTACTGATCTAAATATAATTCTACCAATAACTATTACTTATAGTATAACTGAGGAGAAAAATGATGTATAATCCTAATATTGCTTTTTCATCTTTGGTAGGAAAAACATTGGTTTCTATAGAAAGAACAAAATCTAATGATACCTTGACTTTTATCACAAACGACGGAAAAAAATATATGATGTATCATGAACAAGATTGTTGTGAGAAAGTAGATATTGAAGATATTTGTGGGAATCTAGATGATTTATTAAATGCTCCTATTTTACTGGCTTATGAAAGTACTAATTCAGATATTCCGAAGGATAATAATTATCAACCAGATGGTTTTACTTGGACATTTTATAATATTTTTACAATAAAAGGTTCTGTAACTATTAGGTGGTATGGGGAATCTAATGGATACTATTCTGAAAGAGTTAGTTTTGTAGAGGCAACTAAATGAAGGAATTACAAAAGAAATTTGGGACAGAGTTTATGCTGATTATTAGAGAAGATGGTTCTGGTTCTGTTAGAAATTTATGCGGAGATTGTTTATATTCTTTTGATACTCTATCAGAATTAGTTTCATCTTTTGGAGAACGGACAAATGATAAAAACTAAATTATGTAAATGTGGTTGTAGAGAAGCAGTATCACAAGCATATAGACAATATGATTATTATGAAATAATTAAAAATGAAGAAAATCATGTTGCTTCTTTTATGGAATCAATAGATGCAGATGATAGTGAAAGATTAAAACTATTTTGTACAAATTGTGGGGAAGAATTACCAGTAGAAATTATTCATGAGAGGAGAATAAATGGATAAGGAAGAGATCTTAAGTTTAAATGATTTTATTAAAGAAGCAAAACTTCAACTTATGGGTTGGAAACATCATAGAGCAATTTCTCGTTTTCAGCCACAATATTCCAATATGAATTCTTCAAACGCAAAAGATTTAAGCTTTATTGGAAATCATTTATATCTAATAATTGATAGTTCTTTTTGTCTTACATTAAAAGAAGATGGAACATATCAATTAGAAAGATATGAAGATACTGCTATAGATTAAAAGGAATAAAATGATTAGAATTCATAAGTCTAAAGATTATAATTGGATATTCAATACCAAAACTGGATTATTTAATAGATGGGGAGAATCTATAAAAGATGATCCACAATTTTCTCCAATTGGCCCAGAGATATTAGATATTGAGATAAGTACAGTTTGTCATCAGGGATGCAAATTTTGCTACAAAAAAAATGTATCTATTGGTAAGAATATGTCTTTGGAAACATTTAAAATTATATTAGATAAAGTAAAAAAAAATTTGGGACAAGTCGCATTTGGAATCGGAGATTTAAATGCTAATCCAGATTTACTTTCTATGATGTGGTATTGTAAAACTAATAATATTATTCCCAATATTACTATTAATGGATATGGATTAAATGATCAATCTGCTTGCCAATTAGCAGAAATTTGCGGGGCTGTGAGCATTTCAAATTATGATAAAGATGTTTGTTATAATGCAGTAAAATTATTGACAGACTATGGTTTAAAACAGTGTAATATTCATCAATTGTTATGTGAAGAATCCTATATACAATGTTTATCTTTATTAGAAGATATACAAAAGGATAACAGACTAAAAAATCTTAATGCTACAGTATTTTTATCATTAAAACAAAGAGGAAGAGGAATTAATTATCATCCACTATTAAAATATCATTTTAATTTCTTGGTAGGAAACCTACTGAATAATAAAATTAGGTTTGGATTTGATAGTTGTACAGCAAATAAATTCTTATTATATCTTGGAAAACATAAAGAATATAAAGATTTAGAACAATATATTGAGCCTTGTGAATCTAATTTATTTTCTGGATATACCAACGTCGATGGAAAATATTTTAGTTGCAGTTTTTCTGAAGATGGTGATGGTTTAGATGTGGTAAATTGTAAAGATTTTATTACAGATATATGGAATCATCCTTCTACAATTGAGTGGAGAAATAGATTACTTGATTGTAATAGAAATTGTCCTATATATAAGATATAGAGGAGATATCATGAAAAAAGTAATTACTCCAAAGTATAAAAGATGTATTATTACTTACTACAAAACTTTTACCAAAGAATATTATGAGGTTAGACATAAGGAGACTAATAAGATAATTCATGCGCTTTCTTTGGCCGAAGCATATAAAGTAGCAACTCTTTTAAATATGGAATATAAAGCCTATAATGAAGCAATTGCTTTACTTGAGGATGAATAAATGGTTGCAATACTTTCTGGATGGTACAATAAAAAGAAACTCCATGATAATATATTTACTTATAAATTAAAGATATTACAATTTGATGCGTCTCAAATATTTTGTTGGTATTATGTTACTTGTTTAAGGGTTGAAGGAACAAAAAACAATATATTAGATTTTATAAAGAAAACTTAAATAGGAAAAAATAAATGGATAAAGAAACGGAAGAAGTTCTACTTGATGATATTATTAATGGAATGACTGGAGGATAAGATGGAAAAAGAAGATTTGGTTCTTAAATATATTGAAAATAAAAACACAACACCTCTTTATTTTCATTTTAATATAAATGAAAGTTTCTCTATCTTTACTCTAAAATACTTGATTATAAAAATACTAGATTTATCGGAGGAATATGAATCTTGTTCTATAGAGAATGAATTAGAAACTAATTCTGGAAAATGGAGAAGTGTATTAGATATTTGGAGACATGTTATTTATTATAAACCAGATATAAATATATTTGAAGTAATGAGAGAACTCTTTTCTATTGGGAATGAATATCTAGTTGGGCATTATTGTGAAAATATAAAAAGAAGAGTTTTTAAATTAGATAAGAATACTACTGGATGTGCATTATTTACAGGTAAAGTGGATGAGTTTGGTTTATACTTTTCTGATTGGGAAACTATAGGAGAAAAAGAAAATGTTTAAATTTCTTTTAGATTATGTTGTAGAAAAGAAAATATACTTCAATGCTGGAGGTAAAAACGGATATCTTACTAAAACATATAACAGCGAGGATGTAACAAAAACATATTATGTTTTTACGGCAAATAATTTAATTTTTACTCACTCTATGGTAGAATCCATTACATTTGGAACTAATGGTGTTGCTATTAAATTTAAGAATTTTTAAGGGAGAAAAATATGAAAACTCGTGGTGGTTTTGTTTCTAACTCATCCTCAAGTAGTTTTATAGTATTATTAAATGATTCTAATAAACATCTAGCAAATTATGATTACCTAGTAAAAAATACTGAGTATAATTTTAACGATGACCCTGCCCAGGAAAAAAGGTTTTTATTAGCTGGGTATAAACTAGAAACCAAGACTTTTAATGGAAGAGTGTACAAGCACTTTATTAAAAACAAGCCAATACTAAAAACTACAGAGTGTGATTTAAGTAGAAATACTTCTATTTGTTTCGGAAAAGATTTATTAGACTATATTACTTTCTTAAGAGATGAATCCACAAGATATGATTTTTCAGAACATTTAAATGATTTAGCAACTGAAATACAAAATATAGTAGATAAATATGGGTTAGATAATATTCTATTCTTTAGAGATTCTGATGAAGATATGGGTGGAGAACTTCCTCCAGAACTAAAAGAATTAGAATCTTCTGCAATTTGGACTCAAGAATATCATTAAAAGAGGAAATTTATATGGATGAAATAATTACAGTTGTTTATAAAGATGGAAGAAGAAAGTGCTTTTCTGGTATATGTCTTTTTGAGTTTGATGATAAAGGTTTAAAATTAGTTAACACTGCTGGATACACGGACTTAATTTCTAAAGAATATATATTAAAAATAAGAACATCTACTTATGATGATATTCTTAAGGGAGAACTATGATTAAAATCACAATGGCTTTAGCAAAAGAACTAGCAAAAATAAAAAACGTGGGGCATACTTCTGAATTTGGTGCTGTAGTGGGGAATTCAGAATTTATTATTTACTATAAAGATAATGATAAACAACCATATCTTGCACATATTTCTGAATTTGAAGTATCAGGAGTATGTATAAGACTAAAAGAAAAGGAGAAAAATGAAAAGTAGGCTTGGCTTTGTTTCTAATTCTTCAAGCAGTTCTTTTATTATAGGCAAAAGTAAAATAACTACATACCAATTTGAACAAATAAAAAATCATTATGCTCTAGCAGAAAGATATGGCATAAAATTATATGATAATACATATGATGCATGGATAATTACAGAAAATGATAACTATATAAAAGGAGAAACTAGTATGGATAATTTTGATATGGAAATTTTTTTAGAAGAAATTGGTGTAAAATCTGGGGATATAGAATGGTGGCATAGCTAATATGAAAATTAGAAATGGATTTGTAAGTAATTCTAGCTCAAGTTCTTTTATTATTGCTGTTAATAAACCTATTATCTGTCCCGCTTGTGGAGGAAAATCTGATGATATTAGATCTAAAATTAAGACTTCTGACTATAACTATAATGAAATTATTCATGATGGAGTACATGAAGTTCTTGCAGATCTTATTAAGAATAAAGAATGGGTGGAAAATTTTGATGCTGTTGTAGAAAAAATTACTGCTTTCTCCTCTCAAGGAAAGGAGATTCTGGAAGTAGAAATATCCCTTCATGATGAAGAATTAAATAATTTAATACATTCTGATGCAGTAGAAATTATTATTAATGATAATGATTATGGTTGGTAAAAGGAGAAGTTATGAAAACTAGAGTTGGTTTTGTTTCTAATAGTTCTTCTAGCAGTTTTTGTATTGTAGGAAAATATACAAATAAAGTAAAGGATCCAAATTTTCATGATATAGATTGGCATTTTTCTGATGCCGAGTTTAATGGAATGTATATTGGGTTATCTATAGATAAGATTCAAGATCATGAAACAATTTATGAATTTAAACAAAGAGCGAGACTAGCATTATATAATATTGGTATAGATATTCCTATAGAGGAGATTGGTGTTCATTATGGAGGATTCTATGATGGATAATAATATTTCAAAGGAGGTAATATGAAAATAAGACGGGGGTTTGTTTCTAATTCAAGTAGTTCTAGTTTTCTTCTTATAGGAAAGGAGGTAAAGCTTGAAGATATTTGTTTAGATGATGTTAATACTATCGTTGTAATAGGAAAATATTTAAACGAAGGAATGGATATTTTTGATCTTTCAGAAGAACTTTTATTAGAATTACTTACTGATAGTTATAATAAAAATGATTTTAGTTTTTATAAAAGAATCAGAGAAGGAGAAGGAGAAATTACTTTTACTAAAGATATCTTACCAGATGAAGAAAATATTTCAGCAATTAGTTATGAAGTAGATATGAATTCTACAAATAATGTTAATGAGTTAAGAGAAAATTATTTAAACGAGGATAATAATGATATCTAAAGATGCAAAATTAAGAGTGAGTATAGGAGAACTTGGAGTAGATAATGAAGATGATGTAGTTCCTAGTATAATTGTATTCTTGTATTTACCAGAGGTAGAAAAAGAAATACTTTATGATTCTGCTCCTTTGGATGACTTTGATTCTCCAGAATTTATTATAGATTGGGTTAAAGAAATAAAAGGAGACGCAGTATTATTAGAGTGTGAGTTTGATGATGAAGGATTAGAAGAAACTATTGATGATATTTTTAATTCAGGAATTATTGATGAACTAGATTACGGCGATTTAGACTAGCAATTATTGATTTTATTATAAAAAGGTCTGGGGGATTAGAAATTTACAATTGAATATTAAATAGAAAATGGGCAGACTCTGAAAATGATTCTGCCCATTTTTGTTATTAAAAATTAAACTATAAACTTTTAAGGATAATTCCTGAATTACATCCGGCAACGGGAATTTCATCTGCAACAATTACTGAATTATGTTTATCTAAATATAAGGAATACATTTTTTCTGGGTAACTATTTCCTACACTAGAAGTAATGGAAACTACTTTATGATTCCTTCTATCTTCTGCATGAATCATACTATGTAAACTATTGGAAACTAATTCAAAATTACTAATATGATTATTTAATTTATTATAATCCTTGTGGTGCAATATAATTCCGTCAGAAATCTTACCATTAAAATATTCCCAAACCATTCTTGCAACATATTGATGTTTAGGTTTATTATTAACAAATCCATGAACCCTATAATGTCCATCTTTATGTAATGACATAGAGAATGCTCTTACAGATTCTCCTACTTTTAATTCAAAAGATTTAACATTTCTCAGTCGAAAAGTAAGAAACTCTTGTTCGGGGGAACAAATAACTTTTAGTCCAGAGTCAAACTCAACAGAATAAATAGAATCAAAAGTAGTTTCTACAATATCTACTATTCTAGATATTGAGGGGAGTTTAGTTTCCTCATTAAAAGAATAAAGGAGAAAATCATTTTTATCTTTATTATCTATAATATCTTCTATGGAGACTGCTCCCTCGTAGACTGATAATAGTTTGGTACTGCCTTTTAGCATACTTGCCTGCCTTTCATTTTTATGTAACGGGATATATAAGTTTATTGGGAAATTTCAGTTAGTACAAATCCACAAGAAACATCGGGACATTTTTTAATATTATTTATTTCAATTAGTTCTTTTCCACAAACTGGGCAAAGATTTTTCTTTAAATTTTTCGGTGTTAGAACTTCTTGTTTACGGCTCATGTTACGATAAACAGTAAATCCTTTAATGTACGGAAGTTCAAACGCATGAAGTACTAAATTAGCAATAGTTTCTTTTCTGGTATGGTTTGGGCAGTTTATTGTTTTACTACACCCACTATCACAAAATCGTTGAGCAGAATTTAAAACATTTAAATGTTCTTCCCAAGTAACCTCTTGTCCGCCATTCATAGAAACTGCACACCTAAAATAAGATTTATCTATTAAATCATTTTCAAAAGTATATGTTCCTACTTTATCATTTCTAATTGTAACCTCTGAAAAGATTGGTTCAATTGAAGATGAACATCCCGCCAAAAGACTTAGGGTTCCAGTTGGTGCATAAGAAATAAGCGTAATATTTCTTCTGGGAATCGGAAGGCTTTTACAGGCCTCTGGAATTCCTTTTTCTTCCCCAAGTTTTATAGACTCATCATTAGCAATATCATACATCATTTTTGTAATAAACTCAAGTTCTGTAAGAGACTCTGGTGAACCATATGGTATTTCTTTCATTAGTAAATAATCTGCAAATCCCATTCCCCCCAACCCAATTGCCAAATTATTTTTTACCCAAGAAGTAATTGTGTCCGTTGGATAATCTGAAACTTCAGCAACGGCATTTAAGAATCTGGTCGCCAATCTAATTGCTACTTCAAACCTCTTTAAATCTAACATCCTAAGTTCTGGTATTACAAACTTAGAAAAATCTAAGCTTCCTAAATTACATACACCGTTGGGTGGAAGATACTGCTCGCTACAGGGATTTGATGCATATATTACTTGTCCAGAGTATTTATATGGTGTGTTTTCATTTATTTTGTCTAAAAATTGAAGTCCTGGTTCTCCGTTCTTCCACATACCTTCTACTATTAAATTAAAAATATCTCGTGCTTTATATGTGTGATAATACACTCTTTTATCTGGATAATCAAAAAATGTAGTATAATCGGCATCATTTTTTACCATATTAATAAATTCTTTGTCCACTCTAACAGAAAGATTTGCATTGGAAAGCTTTCCTTCTTCCGTTTTTGCTGTAATAAACCTAATTATATCAGGATGTGTATAATCCATAACTAGCATAATTGCCATATCACGAACGCCGTTTTGCGAGACTATTTTCATGTCTTTACAAATAGTATCTGCAAAATTAATTGGCCCTCCTGCGTGTCCATGAGCAGAACCATTTACAATATCCCCCTCTGGGCGTATTTTAGATAAAGTAGTTCCACATCCTCCTGCTTTTTTAGCAATCAAAGCAAATTCTAACTTTGTTTTATAAATTTCAATAATACTATCATTAAAATCTACTACAAAACAAGCCGCCAATCCGTTTGTTTTTGTATCAGAATTTGCAATACAGGGGGAATTAGGAAGAAAATATCTATTTAATATCAGTTCTCTGGTTAGTTTTTTTTGTTCCGAATCAGTACAATCTTTTAATACGTAATTTACGACCCTATCTGTTACTTGTTCCCAAGTAGTTTCTCCAATATGAAAATATCTTGCTTCCAGAATGTGCTGTGCGTGTGAAGAAAGTGGTCTTACGGATTCAAAATACATATCTACTCTTTAATATACAAGTAAACATTGTCTGGAAGTTTACTAACTATAGGCATTACTTCTTCAATAGAAAGTTGTCCAGCGCCAATTCCTGGAAAATTCATGGCAAAAGTCCAATCTTTATGAGATTTTGCAAACTTAGTTAGTGCATAAGTAGATGCTGTAATCAATTCTAGAGCTGCTGGATCTTTAAAGTTATATTTCACCTGAAAAATTCCATATCCAGCCCAAAGAACAAAACCATAGAAATTGTTGGTAGTTCTAGTTCTAAGTAAATCCGCAAAGATTCTATCAATATCAACAACCTTCTTTTTTAAATCCAAGGCAGCCCCCTTACCCATAACCAATCTACCATCTTTAGTAAAAGAATTGCTAGTAGTGACTAAAGTATAAGTACATTTATTAGTAAATAAATCATCATAAATTATATTCATAGTAAACCTCTTTCCTCAAGAATCTCTCGTTCTTTATCTAAATCCCTATTATTTGCTTTATCATCAGAATATCTCTCTGGGTATCTTGCTTTAAGTTTAGCAATGTTCTGTTCCATAACCTTCTCTAAATCAATACCATTCATTCTACAGAATGCAGATATAAAAAATAATTCATCGCCAACTTCTTCTTCTATGTTTACCCAATCAATTTCTCTGTTATAAGCAAGTTTAGCCTTAAATACGTTTGCTATTTCTGATGCTTCTGTAACCATTCCTAATACCATGTGTAATTGATTCATCAAAGGTGTATTAAGAACATTTACAGTTCTCATTACATTATCAGTATATTCTTCTAAATTCATTCTACGTTTTCCGATGGGAGAATATCTTCTGAATTTGGACCATCGCTATCTGAATAACCTTTTTCATAGCCCATTTCAAAGCCAAACTTATAAGCAATAGAGATAAGGTGCATCCAGTGTCTCATACCATCTTCAAACTCCGCTTTCTTATCTTCTACTAGTCGATTAAAAAATTTTTCCATTACATCTTTAATTTCTTTATCCATTATGCACCATCACTTTCTTCTTTTGCACGAGAATGCTGCTCCCCATCAGAATCATACCAAAGAATGGAATCTTTTCCACGATAAGTTTCATTAACTCCCCAATCGTCAGAACTCTTATCTTCTTTTTCTTCCGGGTCTGGCATATTAATTCTCCTTTTTGCTAATTCAAAGATAGTTTTATCATACTCAATGCCAATAGCATTTCTATTGTTTTCTTTAGCCCACCTACAGGCAGAAAAGGTTCCTCCAAAAGGCTCTAAAATTAAGTCCCCCTCATCAGTAAATGGGAATAAAAGTCTGTCCATTAGCCTCATGGGCTTCTGCCATTTTACTAAATGACCATCATTTTTCTTTATTCTTTCTTTGGAGGTAGTTGTAAGACAAATGTCATCTATCCAAGCAGTGGCTGTTTTAGTTTCCCTTCCAGAAGGGTTTAAATTAGTTTTTGCTGTTGCTTTGGGAACTTGGATTCTATCTGAATAAAACTTCCAATTTGTTCCTCTACAATAAATAAGAATATCATCATAACATTGATGGAATCTATTTTTGGGATGATTCCCCCACTCATTTTTCCATACTAGGTGGTTTACAAAAGCAAGATCTGCATTTATAGATTCCTTTAGATATTGATCTAGTTCAGTAACGCTGTGCCAATCTGTCTGAAAAATAATTATTCCGTCAGGACATAATATTCTAGTTGCATAATCTACCCACCTAAAATCTAAATTCTCATAAATAAAATCACAGTAGACAAGATTTATCAGAATGCCCTTATCGTACATATCAGACATTACTTTAATATTATCATCATTATAAAGGGCTATCAAAAGATTCTTTCCTTGTCTTCAATGGATAATTCTATTGTGGTAAGTTGCTTTGGTAAATTAAAAAACCTAGTTAACCAAAAACTGTGAAACTGGGCACTACTATTTTTACCGCTTTTTCCTGTTGGGGTTATAAAGGAAATCCGCCTACTAGGAACTAATCCCTGACAATTATATTTATCAAAAGCATTCCACATCCATCCGCACATATCAAAGGGAATAAGAAGTGCAAAGGGTTTATTAGACTCTATACACTTTTCAAAAAACTTTCTTTTAAGAGAAAAGGGTGGGTTAGTAATTATACAATTCCAAGTTATATCTGGGAATCCTAAAGAAAGAAAATTCCAATAATTACTTTGTCCATCTATGTCTGTTTCTTTTACAGAGAATTTATGTTCCTCCAAGACTTTAGAGATATGGCCTTCTCCAGCGGCACACTCCCAAATATCCTTATATTCCTTAGGAATATAAGGAATCAGTAATTCAATGGCATATCTAGGAGTTCTAAAAACATCCTCCTTTTTTATTTTCGTGGGTATTTCGTCTGTTTTGTGCTTAGGTTTTATGGGCATTATTTTTCCAAAGGAAAAGAGTCTATTGCTTCTTGTAAACTAATAATAAGTTTCTTAACAGTATCTATATCTAAGAATAAATCAGTGGGGGTAACATCATCATCTGTATCCTCAGACTGATGAACATTAATAATTTTCCTAGTATACAATTCATTACCAATTTCATAAGCATCTATACTTAATCCACTGGTAACGTCTACGTCTACTGCATAATAAGTTTTATACACTTTTCTCATTCCTTTCCTCTAATCAATAATAGGTAGTTTATGAATAAATCTGGAGTAATCCCCGAAGTATGCCCAATTCGTTGAGTTTTCATCTTCTTCCACTAAAGGCATAGTTTGATTATTTAACCATTTAGCAAATTCTTCCCCAACATCAGATATTTTAACTATCCATATTTTATGCCAAACTCTAACTTCTGGATTATCAGATATTTTTTGCAATTCTTTCCTCCGCACAAGTAGAACAAAGGGTGGAATACCAACCACGAATATAATATTCTTTTCCTTCTTTCCCGCAATTCTCACAAGTTATAGCTGATTCCTTTTCTGCTTTATCAATTAAATCATAGATTTCTTGTGGTGCATCATTTACATAAACACGTAAAGTAGCATATTTTTCCTTAACTTGTAGAACTTCAAACTCGTCTTTAAATTCTGGATACTTGGTTTCTAATAGAAAAGAAATATCCTCAAATAGTTTTTCTATTAGTGGATACCACCCGCTTCCGCATTCCCAGCCGAACCCCATTAAATTATTTCTAAATGTTGGATCGGGCTTAATAAAAGAAAAAAGTTTTTTAGCCATTGTTTAATCCTATAGCACGATATTTATATAAAGAATCTATTAAAGATTTTGTAAGAAGAGAGTCGTCCTTTAAATTAAGAAACATTACTAATCTATTTAAATCTTCTTTCGAGATCTGAACATAGAGCAAATTATGTTTATCTCTACATTCATCTGCTTCCTGCCACTGATCAAATTCTTTCAGGCAGTGGCTGCACAGATATTTTCCTGTTAATTTATTCTTATTTGCCACGATAAAAAGCACTCCACTCTTCAAAAGAAGAAAACTTACTATAATATTTTTTGCTTTCCCAAAGCAAATACCATTTGCTCCAAGGAATATCTACATCTGGTAATGAATATGCTTTTACGCCATAAGTGTTTGCTCCTATCATATTTGCAAAAGATAAGGTTGAAGGAAAGCATTTAAGATTATTTTCAGATAAGATATGAAAACCATGCTCTAAAATATTTTGGACTTCTTGTATAGACTTTTCTTTTCCCATAATCATTCTAAGTCTTCCAGAATGTATAAAATTATGGCAATAATGACAAAGAGGCTCTATGGATTTAATTTTGCAAATCCCTTTATAATAATTAATATCCCAAAATTCATGGGCTTCTAACCATTTAAATCCTTTTGCTTCATATTTTGAAATACCACATGCAATACAGTGATAGTCATATTTAGCATAAACTTCCTGCCTAATTTTATTCCACCAACCTTCTCCTTCAATAGTTCTGGGGGAAAGATTGTGCATTGGTTTAGGTATGTTTGGATGAACTAGTATCTCTGGTTTTAGTTTATACACTTATAACTCCTTTTGCAATAAAGGCAATTCAAAATTTATTGAAGAAAATCCAACTAGGCTACATTATAACAGATCGGAAGGAAAAAGTCAAGGAAATTTGCCTACCAGTTTTTAGGTTGATGACAGAACGGTGTCCCATTATACTGTAATAGAATTTTACCACAACAAGGTACTTTGGGGGTAAAGTAGCCAAGCGTGATATAATTAGTAGTAGAATTGGGGATTGACAGGAAAGATTGTTGGTGGTAAAATAGGGGCGAAATTGGCAGGTAGCTCAATGGAAGAGTTTTTGTCTGATATACAAAAGGTTACAAGTTCGAGTCTTGTCCTGCCAACTAAACCAGCGTGTGCGAATTCTGTCCGAGGCAGAGTGTCTAGCATGGGTAACGCCGTAAAGGATACAGTAACGGACTCGTAAATTCGAGACAGTGGCGTGGATACCGTTAGACATAGGTAGTTCGTTGAATGGAGCATGGCAAACCAGCCGCTGGTTAATAAGTTTTAAGAATAATTATTAGAAAGGATATGGGTATGAAAAAAATAATTATTTATGTTATTGCACTATTTATAATTATTGCAACCGTTATTTGTAGTGCTTTCTTAGCCGAAACTATAATATGGATTATAACATGAAAACAACATTGATTATCTTATTCATTATTGTTATCATTATAGCTGCTCGTGTCAATTGGGAAGGACGAGGTTTTTAGAAAGGAATAAAATGTTTTCTAATACTACTGCAATTAATAAAATATCAACCTTTAATTCTATTATGCCTTTTGGAAAGTATAGAGGAAAAACAATAGAACTAATTTTACATGAGGATCCTAGTTATTTAAAGTGGTGTATTGAAAACACAAATAAGTTTGCCCTCTCCCCAAAGGATGTTCAACTTATATTAGATTGTGCAGAAGACGATCACCTAAACTGGCTACAAGATAATTATAGTGATGGTAATTATTATGAAAACTATGAAGATGGTGACTAGTACTTAAGTACTATATCAAAACCCTTGACAAAATAAGTATTAAGGCTTATAATTAACATTATAAGCAGGGAGCAAGGCAATAAAGTTAAATAAAGTTAATAAATATTAATACTACTTCCAAGCCAAAGGAAGTAGTTCAATAAAAAGAAAGACAGATGAATGCTCTTGTGGCAACGCCACGCCATAGATCTATTAATTAGCAAACAATTAATCTTCTTAAGAGAGAAAGTAATTTTTTTAAAGCGGAATAGAGTAGAGGTTACTCATAAGTCTCATAAACTTAACACTCTGGTTCGAATCCAGATTCCGCTATTAATTTTAAAAAAAATTAAAAGGAGTTTTATGAATAATACTACTATAAATTATATATATCTTTTATTCTCATTAGTTATTATAAATCAGTTAATCATGTATATTGTAGTAATTACTAAACTTATAGAAATAGAACTCATACTAAAAGGAAAAAAATAATTGTATTCTTTAATAGAGGATCTTTCTAAAATTGTAGATTTTCAACATGAATTAGTATTATCAGATACTATCACCCTAGATTCTGAAACATCTTCTTTAGATGTTTTTAGCTCTACTTGGTTGCTCTTACAGATTAAGACAATTAATAAAACATTTATTTTTGATGTTAGAAAATTAGGAAAGAACATAGGTTATATTATAGAATTAATAAAATCTTCTAATAAGTTAGTTCTTCTTCATAATGCTAAATTTGATATGAAAGTAATCTTTATTAATACAGGGATCATGTTAACGAATATCCATGACTCTATGGTTACTGAAGTTCTTATTAATCAAGGAATTGGTAAACAATATTATTCTCTTGCAGAACTTGTTCAAAAGTATTGTAATATTACTTTAGAAAAAGAAGTTAGAGAGTCTTTTTATAATTATTCTGAAGATTCTTTTACAAATGAACTATTAACTTATTCTGCTCTGGACGTAGAATATCTTGAGAAAATCTATGAAGAACAACTAAAACTAATTCAATCTTCTAATCAAGTAAAAGTTTATGATTTGGAGATGAAACTAGTAGCACCAGTAGTCTCTATGGAACTAAATGGTGTAACTTTAGATAGAGACGCTTGGATAAAACTAAAAGAAACCGCTATTGAATCTGTTATTACTTCTAAAGAAAAGATACTAGATTATATACTTTCTAATATAGATGTTACTAAGTATGAAAATGCTTGGAAGGCAGCAACTGCTTTACTAATCCCTGTAAAAACTAAGAAGTTGGAAGAATCTCTAAAGTCTATTACTAATTCAGAAGTAGTAAAAGATTGGTTTAGGGAGAATATAAATATTAGTTCTCCTAAACAAATAAAAGGAATCTTCAACCTTATAGGAATTCCTCTAGAATCTACAGGAGAGAATGAACTACAAAAGATTAGACTGTCTACTCCTCTAGCAGATCTATTACTAACTTATAGGGAACACACTAAAAAACTAACTACTTATGGAGATAATTTTTTAGATTTTATTAATCTTAAAACCAATAGAATACATGCAGAATTTAATCAAGTGGGGACTCAATCAGGTAGAGGTTCTAGCAGTTCTCCAAATTTACAGAACTTACCGAGAGAAGAGTCTTATAGACATTGTTTTACTTCTGGGGAAAATAAATCTTTTGTTTGTATGGATTATGTGCAACAAGAATTCAAGTTAGCCGGAGCAGTATCTAAAGAAGATAAAATTATAGATGCATATAAACAAGGATTAGATATGCACATAGCAACAGCATCTATACTTTTTAATGTTCCTTTGGATAAAGTAACTAAAGAACAAAGATTCAAAGGAAAAACTACAAATTTTTCAGTTCTATATGGTAGCTCTAAATATGGACTTTCTTATAAATTACAGGTAGATATTCAACAAGCAGAAGATTTTCTAAAACGTTTTGCAGATGGTTTTCCTAAGTTAATTTTATTTAAAGAATTAATGGAAGGCGCTATTTGGAAGAAAGGCTTTTCCTGTACGCCTCTAGGAAGAAAGAGATATTTTGAAAAAAAAGTTTTATTTGTAGATGGTAAAGAAGCATCTAGTTATGAATCAAGAATAAAACGAGAATTATTTAATCATATTTTACAGGGCGGCGGAGCAGACGCTACTAAAATAGCAATGTGTAATATCTATTATAATAATCCTTTTGGGGATAAACTACATTTGTGTATGCAAATTCATGATGAAATAGTTTGTGAGGTAGATGATGATATTGCAGAAGAAGCAAAAGCATTTCAGGAGAAGTGTATGGTGGATGCACTACAACCATTTCTAGGAGCAATTCCAGCGGTAGTTTCTGGAGTTATTTCAAAAGTCTGGAGTCACTAATGAATATACCACATCCATATGAATCATTATATAAGCCAACAGCACATCTTCAAGATAATGGACTGTATCGTGTTTCTAATAAAACATATCATTTAAGAGATAAGTTTAGTATGGTTGGAGCAAAATGGGATTCTAAACTTAAATCTTGGATATGTACATCAGAAATGATAAGAGAACTATTAAAATATGGAATTTTAGTAATGATACGGGTTCATATACCAAAACATTGCCATGAGGAAGAACAAGATGTTTTTGCTACACATAAAGAAGTAGAATATGGATATATGTTATTAGGATGTGGCTGGTGTGATACATCCGCAATTTGTGGAGACTCTGTAAAAATAGAAAAAATACTTGATATGAAATCATATAATTTAATAAAGGATAATAAATGACAGATAAGTTTATAGAACAATTGATAGATGAATTCGGAGAGGGGGTACACTCCTCAAAAACAGAAAAATTAGAGGTAATTCCCACAGGTAGTTTATCTCTAGATGTTTCTATGGGGATTGGAGGAATTCCTAGAGGAAGATTTACAGAGATTTATGGGGCAGATTCTTCCGGAAAGACGACCATGTCTTTGGGAATTGCCAGAAATGCTATAAAACAGGGTATGAAAGTTTTATTCGTAGATGTAGAAAATCTTACAGATTATGAAGCAGTGGAGGGACTTTTGGGTGAAAAATTGCCCGACGATAAGCTGTATATTGTTCATCCAGAAACGGCTGAGGATGCTTTTGTAATTGCTGAGAAGGGAATTGATTCTGGGGAGTTTGAATTGATTATCTTTGATTCTGTAGGAGCATTAGCACCCAAGAAAGTTAAAGACGATGATTTTGCAGACGCAAATGTAGCAATTGTTCCAAGACTTCTAACTAAATTCTTGATCCGAAATCATTATTCTGTAAGAACAAAGAAAATAGCTTTTATCTTTATCAATCAGGTTAGGGATACAATTGGTTCTTATGTAAGTATGTATTCTACACCAGGCGGACACGCAATAAAACATCTCGCATCAATTATTATAGCATTATCTAAAGGACAGGAAATAAAACAAGGGGAAGAAACCGTTGGTCTAAACATTAAGTTTGTAATCAAGAAAAATAAACTCGCCGCCCCATTTAGAGGTTTTACTATTCCCATTATCTTTGGGCGAGGAATTGATTCTCTTAGAGATTTTGTACTCTTCTCTGAAATGCTTGGAGCATTGAGCAAGAAAGGTTCCTACTATGTCTTTGAGGGAGAGAACATAGGTCAGGGAGTAGTTAAGGCTATGGCCTATCTAGATGAACACCCCCTTATGCTAGAGAAGATTAGAGCATTGACCTTCTCAATTATCAATAAGACAGTACCTCCCAAGGAAGTTGATGCAGAATTGGTGGTTGAAAATGCTTGACAAATTCGACCTTAAGCAGTATAATTGGACATGGTTGACAATCAGACGAAAGGATAAAGGATGAAAAATAGATTTAAGAATTTAAAATTAACTATTAAAAAAATATTGTTTTCAGCCATCAGTATAGCATTATTGATTGTACTTTTACTTACTTACTCACCAACTACACAAAATGCACCGGATGTTGTTGTAACAAACACTGTAGAATCAACCTTGCAAATTGTACCAGAAGTTACAAATACTAAAATTCCTGAAATTACTGTTGTTCCAACTATTGGTAATATTCCCACCCCAGATTTTTCATATGATTGTTTTGAATATAATGGTTCTAGATGCATACATCCAAATGATACTGCTATTGATTTAATCACTCATACTATATTTAATAGTGGTGGAATGTACTCATATCAAATTTCCGTAGATTTATTGCAGATAATCTATAATAATGTGTACTCTGCGTGGACATGTTTGGAACGAAATTCTTGCCCCACTAATGAGCGTGGGGCATTAAATCCTAATCATATTTCGTGGTTAGATGTTGATTCTGATACTTTTACTCGTTTAGTGTTATTTGTTATTTCAAGCCCATATGTAGATATTAACAATGTTAAACACTCAGTATTTACGGGGTGGCAACTGCCACTACCAGCATCTATAAATCGTATTCCAAGAGACTTTCGTTTATATAATGATTTACGCACTGCGGTGGAAGTATTTTTGTCTGCCGGAGTAACCTCTGAACCTTGGAATGTTGATATTCAACTTATAGAATCTAGTACAGGTAATACTTATTATTCATTGCCTGCATTACATAACGCCGGTATACAATGTTTTTATGTAACAACGGATATTCCATCTTCTTCAATTAGAGATAGTATTACTTTGTACAATGGACAAGTCTTGTACATAAACTATTCTTGGACTTTAGACATACAACCATAAATTATAGTTGGAAAAAGAAAGGAATCACATGGAAAGAACATTTAAACTAGAAAGATTATATCCGTTGGGTCAATATGTTAATATTAAACTCTGTGATGAAGTTACTAATTTACCAGAAGAAGTTTTATTCAACGTAGAATTATCAAGTAAGGTTCGTTATCTTCAAATGCTAGAAGTAGAAATTGCTTATAGAAACTATATCAATCTTATGAAGATTGCTGAAACAAAATCAGCAGAGGAGGTTGCTCAATACTTGGAAGAACAACGAATTGAAACCGTAAAAGAAATTGCCGCTGAATTTGAAAATAAAACATTAGATAAATAAGGAGAAAACAAAATGTCATTCGCCACTATTAGCGCAGGCAAGAAAGACCTAACAAACTTTAAGAAAGTAGAATATATTGATTTGCCGCCAGGAAATGCGGTTATTCGCATTCTTCAAAACAAAACCTATGATTACTTTGTACACTATATCAATAGTGCATATCTTATGTGTTTGGGAGAAGATTGTCCAATTTGTGCGAGTAATCGTAAACTAATTACTGAAAATCCTGAAACTTTTAGGGATATTAAAGGCTGGAGTTCTCGTTCAGAGCGACACGCAGTAAATGTTCTGGATAAGACTTTAGTAAAAATTTGTTCTGCTTGTAAAAAGGAAGTTAAAAAGGTTGGTGCTAACTTTCCTACCACTTGTCCAGGATGTGGTCAGGTAATTGTTTCAGAGGAAATTAAACCCCTGAATAAGATTAAAGTTCTTTCCAGAGGCAAAACACTTTTTGAAAACTTTAATGGTATTGAAACTAGTGTTCTTGACGAAACAGGAAATCCTATTCCACTAACCAGTTATGATTTCACTCTTTTTGTTTCTGGTAGTGGTAGGGAAACCAACATTACTGTAATTCCTATGGTTGATAAGAAAGAACCCTTTGAATTTGCAGAAACTGATTTGTATGATCTAACCAAAACTGTAATCACTCTTACTCCAGAAGAAATGCAAGAAGTCCAGAGAGGTGTTTCTATCAAAGATGTTTTTGCTGCCCGTAAAGTTATTGGTGGCGACACCAAAGAAGTTACAGAAGAAGCAAAAACCACTGCTCAGGAAATCGTAAACGAGCTAATGGGAACCGTAGGTAAGTAGTGTTTTTTATCCTCGCCATTTTGATTACATTCTTATGTACAATAAAATGCTGACTGGTGATGAGTCAGTCCGAGGATAAAAGTATAGAGCGTAATAATACCTTTCGGGAAAGGGAGGTGCTCGCCCACCTCCTAATCCCAAATCACGGCGAGGTGATAAAATGATCGGAGATATAAGTGTAAATATTTGTCCCGTATGTGGTATGTTTGTTGTACCAAAACTAAAAAGAGGCGGTTGTTCTAAAAAATATTGCAGTGAAAAATGTCGTACAAAAGCAGCAAACAAACGATTTTCTGTGGCTAATCCGGGGCGGCGAAAAGAGATTAATAAAGAATGGTCTCTAAGAAATGTTGAAAAGGAGAGAACAAGGAAGAGAAAATATGCCCATGATCACAGAGAACAAGAATCAATTCGCCATAAGATGTGGCGAGATAAGAACAGAGAATATGTAAATAGTCGTAATCGTAAGTATACAAAAACTAATAAAGAACAACGTAGATTAAATGATGAAAAACGCAGAGCAGCTAAAAATGGCTGTGAAAACAAGTTGACTAAGTCCGAATGGTTGGAAATATTATCTAAACACGAATACAAATGTGCTAAATGTGGAACACAAGAGAGGATAAGTCTTGACCACATTATTCCATTATCAAAAGGCGGAACACACTCAGCCGATAATGTTCAACCATTATGTATCTCATGTAACTGTAAAAAGTATAATAAAATAGAGGTTGTGGCTCAATCCGCAGTTTCCGTCTCGCGGTAGACATAACAGCACGGTGGCTCCATGCCGCTGGTTCAGAAGGTAGGATGGCCTCTGCCGATGGTTGAGAAAAAACAAAATCTCCAGCCTCTTTGGATAGATAGCGGGATTGTTTCCCCACCGGTATTTTTTAGAGGATGTATGGTGTAAATCAAAATAAATATGATCTAGGTGAGCATCCTGTGGTTCTTTATGACAGGAGATGAGAGTTAGAATCTCTCTACATTCTTTAAGTCTACTGCTGTGTCCCTGAGTTTACTCAAATATCAGTAAAGGGGTGCGGAAGTTGGTCAGAAACGGCCAGAGGACAATGGAACCGAGCAGCGGTAGACTTTAAATAAGCTTGTCGCAGGGCTCTCTTGGTGTAATGGTAGCATAAGACCTCTGTACAGTTTTGGTAGTAGTTCGAGTCTACTAGGGAGCTTTAACACTAAAATAATTCTAAAGGAGAATATTTTGAGACTAAACAAAGTAAAGATTTTAGGTAAAACATATAAAATTACTTATCATCCCACTATGGAATCTGTAAATACTACTAATAAAGAGCCCTTATTTGGTGAATTTAAATTTGCTGATGAATCTATTAGAATTTTTAATAAATTAAAGGAGTTTGATAGATTACAGGTTCTTTTGCATGAGATTACACACGGAATCAGTACTACTTTAGAATTAAACTTGGATGAACATCAAGTAGATATGATAGCATTAGGATTTGCTAATGTCCTCATTGATAACAAACTAATTGATCTTGGTAAATAAATGGAAAACTTAGCAGAGTTTTATTTTGAAAAACTTCCATTAGATTCAAATCCTGGTTTACTTTTGGCAAAGTTTTTTTGCCAGAGCACGAATACTACACTATCTAAATCAGAGATTATTATGTTTAATCGTCTGATTAAACTATATGGAAGAACTATTCCTTATTTTGCGATACTAGATGTGAATAGTATGAATGATGTAAATTTAGATAATCCATTTGGAATACTTTCTTATTTCTGCAAGAAACGTATAGAACAGAAAAACCCAGAAGTTTATAATGGTGCATATAATAATCTAGATAAGAACATAGAAAAACTTGGGGAACAGATAGCCGCCCAAGAAGGAAGAAAGCCACTAAAAGTAAAGGAATTAGATTAATGGCAAATGAACCTTTCGCTAGTGATTCAGAGATTGCCGTTCTATCAATTATTGGTAAAAATCCAGAATATATTTTCAATATAGATGGTCTAAAACCATTTATGTTTTCTTCATCCATTCATCAAAACATTCTTACTAATATGGTAGAACTAAGTAGTAAGAACTTGTTGCCAGATTTTAGTCTTTTATACAGTTCTTTAGAATCTAATGGAAAACTCCCTCTTTGTGGAGGAAAAGAATATATCGAATATCTGTCTTCACAAACATATAATAAAGAGAACTTTACAGAACACCTAAGAATTGTAAAAAATAATTATAAGATTCGTTCTTTTGTCAGTCTATCTAGTGGAATATCTCTTGATGGTTTAACTATAGACAATGTAGATGCTAATATTTTAGCAGTGCAGAACTCTCTAGAAAATCTTGAGAGTTCAGTAGGTGGAGAAGGTACTTATCAAATAGGTAGTTTACTAGGAGATGCCTATAAAGAAATTGTTACTAGAATTGAGAAACCAGGAATTAGAGGAGTTTCGTTTGGTTCTAAGAAGGTAGATTTAATTACTGGTGGGTTGTGTGCAGGAGACTTGTGGTATATAGCGGGTCGTCCGGGAATGGCAAAAACAGGCCTAGCACTAAATATTATTTTAGAGAATGCTGAGAATAATGTACCAACACTTCTATTCTCCAAAGAAATGTCTAAGCAGCCGCTTATTGAGAGAATGTTAGCAATAAAAACAGGGCTTCCAATCTTCAACATTAGAATGGGATTACTGAAACAACCAGAACTAGATATTCTATACGAGGCAACCAAAGAACTAAAAGAACAACCAATTCATATAGATTTGAGTTTCTCTTCAAACATAGACCAGATGGAAGCAGTAATTAGAAAGTATAAATCTATTCATGATATAAAAGTTGCTTATATTGATTATATTCAGCTAATGGTAGAAAGAGACACCAATCAAACACAAGAATTGGGTAGGGTTTCTCGTAAACTAAAGTTGATGGCAAATACCTTAGACATGACAATAGTATCTATGTCTCAATTAAATCGAGAAGTGGAACACAGAGACAATAAACGTCCCGTAATGTCCGATATTAGACAGTGTGGCAACTTGGAAGAAGATGCAGACTTCGTAGTAGGGCTTTATCGAGATGAATATTATAATAAAGATTCTAAGGATAAAGGTAAGCTAGAGTTTATCATTCTTAAACAAAGAAATGGCCCTACTGGAACTACTATACTAAAGTTTAATCAAGAAAATAATCAGATTCGTGACGAATAGAGGAAGGAAAAATGGTATTTAAGGCTAAGCAAAAGGGCAGTACCTTTGAACGAGATGCAGTAGAATTACTAGATAAGGCAATAAAAGGTTCTAAGTTTCGTAGAATTCCCGGAAGCGGCGCATTGGGAACTACTATGGCCGAGTCGTTACTTACGGGAGATTTATCAGGCAAGATAGATTTGTTTCCTAAAACACTAAAGGGAGAAGCAAAGTGTGGCTATAATTCCTCTTCTGTAGTAGGAGTAAAACAGTTTACACTTAAAAAGGAGTGGATGGATAAGATTATAGAAGAAGCAAATAATAACTATTCCCTACCATTTTTAATTGGTAAATTTTCAGGAGCAAGGTCTGGTGTGAAGGAGTTTATAGTTTTAGACGTGGAAACCTTTGCCACCCTAATTAATTTATATACAGAATTGATGGCATCCCTAGAATAAGAAACAATGACTAAATCTACTTGGAAAACCCTATCTAAATTATATAAACAGGAGTTTGGTGTTCCCGAAACTGTATTATCTGTAATGTGTACTAGAGCAGTACTAACTCTATGTGTTTCAGGAATGTCAAATAAATCTATTGCAGAATTTCTAGAAGTAGATAGAAAAATTGTAGATGAATATATAAGCATTGCTTTTGGATTTAGCGGGTGGGAAAAAGATTTAGATTATAGTCCACTATATAGATATAAAACTACTGGAATATACGAGGGAACTATAGAGTATGATTTGTGTAAAAAATATATAGAAATATATTCTAAAATAGAACCATATTACAAGTAAAGGATAATAAATGGAAACTACAGCGAGTAAATTTCTAAGTCAATTGCCAGATTTTGAAATTCTTTTTGAATTAGTAAATAGAGCAGCAGAAATATCATCTACAAAATTGTTTTTAGAAAATGAAATCAAGCAAAAAGAAGCAGAAACAGTTCTTAAAGTAACCACAGAAGAAAAGTATTTTATGGGTGGAAAACCACCCTCCATGTCATTTGTAGAAAATACTTATAAGTTCTTAGGAACAGAAGGAGAATTACTCCCTCTTAGACATCAGTTAGCAGAAGTTATTTCATCTCTTGAGAAACTTCGTGGAACACTAGATATTTATAAAGAAATGTTGGGAACTTGGCAAACACTTTCTGCTAATGAGAGGCGGATTTCTTTGTGAGTATATATCTATCTGCAACAGCAATTAAAGACTATATTCAGTGTCCCAAGAGAATTTTCTACCGAACTAATTTTCCAGAACTAGCAGAATCAAATCCAGACATGGATGCGGGTACAATAGTTCATGAGACGTTGGAAAAATTTTGGACAAACAAAGACGCTGCTATTGCTTATTGTAAGAAAAGATCTGATGAAGTTGTTTTAGAGGAACACTTTGTAGAAAAAGCCCTGGAATCAGTTAGCAATTTCTTTTCTTGTGGTGTCAAGGATATGCTTGGAAAGGGAGATTTAATAGAACACAAGTTTAAAATAACCCTAGATGATAATAGTTTTCTAGTAGGAAAGATTGATAGAATTACAGGTAATGGTACTATTATAGATTGGAAAACATCTACTAGAACTCCAAAAAATATAGATAAAGATCCACAATTTCTAACTTATTTTTGGGCATATAAAAGCATGTTTCATAAACCACCTACATCTGTTCTTTATGTATCTCTTCTTGAGAATAAGATTATACGATTAAATTTTAGCCCAGATATTTATTACCAATTATTTCATAATGTAGTTCCTAGTATGCTTATTAAAATAAAGAAAAATGATCTTCCTCCACTTGGACTTTTCAATAGTTCGTGCTTTGGATGTAAGTTTAAGAAGGTTTGTGCTAAAGATATGGAAAATGAGTTAGGAGTGTAAAAATGTCGTGGAGGATAGAGACCCTAATAATCAATAGACTTTCTCTAAAGGAAGAACACGATTTAGAATCAGATGATTATAATAATCTTCTAATTATAGAGAAGAAAGCAAAAGAACTTTATGAACTTAGAATACTGTCTACTTTGGAAGCAAAGATACTCAATTCTTTTTCAAATGGTTCAACACTAATAGACATAAGTAAAGAAATTCCGCTATCAAAGGAGACTATTATTTTATTCTTTAGACGAGCGTGTGAAAAAATAGCTTTTTGCTTAGGAGGAGAGTTTACAGATTTTGGTACAGTAGATGATTTAGTAGATAAGTATAGTCTTACAGAAGAACAAACAAACAACCTAATAACCTATATGAATTCGGAATATAAACACAAGTTATCGAGGATAAAAAACAAATAAATGGGTATATTCAATAAAACACCAGAACTTCGTTGTGTTCATAGAAAGACCGCGAGACAACACCCCAACTGTCATAGAAATAATAATATGGTAAAGTTACCAAAAGTATTGCTTCTAGACATAGAAACATTGCCAATGCAGGTGTTTGTTTGGGGACTATACAAGCAACGAATTTCTCCAGATAACGTAGTAAAAGACTGGAGCATAGTTTCTTGGTCTGCAAAATGGTTGTTTAGCTCAGAAAGCATGTCTAGCGTTGTTACTTCACGAGAAGCATTAGAAAATAATGATAGACGAATTATTGAAGATGTGTGGAAACTTATGAATAGCGCGGATATAATAATTGGGCATAATTCAAATTCTTTTGATATTAAAAAATTAAATACCAGATTTCTGCTTCATGGACTTCCCCCGCCAATGTATTATCAAACAATAGATACACTATCCGTTCTTAGAAATAAGTTCAAGATTTCTTCTAACTCTTTGGATTATGTGACAAAATTTCTTGGGATTGGGGAAAAAGTTCATACTACGTTTGAGTTATGGAAACGCTGTGTAGTAGGAGATAAAGAAGCACTTCAAGAAATGGTAACGTATAACCAAGGAGATGTTTCTTTACTAGAGGAGGTCTATGTAAAAATTCGTCCTTGGATTACCGGTCACCCAAACATAGGAATTTATGTAGATACAAACGAATCAGTTTGTCCTAATTGTGGAAGTAGCGAACTATCTTGGGGTGGGGAATATGTTACTCAGTGTGGAAAATACAATGCTTTCCGCTGTAAATGTGGAGCAATCGGAAGAAGCAGGATAAATGAGTTATCAAAAGAAAAAGCAAGTGCTTTGGTGAGGAGTTAGAATGATGATCTATTCAAATGTTTATTTTGATACTAAGGTGGATGCTAATTTTGTAGATAAGAAGTGGCATATTACCTATAATCTTACTCAAGGTAGAGTTAATCAGACAGGAATAAAGAACGAACGTTCACTTACTTTTAAAATAGAGTCTGGTTTAAGTTATGATAGTGCTTACAGAGACATTATGGTTACTGCCATGAAAGAACTTTCCCAATATAGTTTTGATTTATTTAAAATTCCTGATAATGCCTTTATTACCCTAAAAGAAAGGATTGAGGATGGCACAACTAAAGATAACAAGATTACCAAAAACTAATACCCTCATTGTAAAACAAGAGGGTGGTAATGATTTCTTTGTTGGTTCCAGAAATTGTCTAGTAATTAATATTCCTAGTTATATATTTATTTTACAATTTCTAGTACAAAATAATTTAGTTCCTCATCAAGTTTTGGAAGGAATTTTAGAGGATTATCATACAGGAGGTTCTAATCTAGATGTATAACAAAACTTTGGTCATTCTTCTGTCTGGTAAAGCAGGAATGGGAAAAACCCTTGCAGCAAAGATATTAAAAGATTGTTTTATTTCCAAGAATTTAAATGTAATTAATAGTTCTTTTGCTACAGGAGCTAAAGAAATTGCATATAAATATATTGGATGGGATGGAATTAAAGATGAAAAAGGCAGAAAACTTCTACAGATATTGGGCACAGATGTTGGTAGAAAATATAATCCAGATTGTTGGGTGGAGTATTTGCTAAGAACCCTTGAGAACACATCAAACTTTCCATACGATGTTGTTATTATAGATGACTGGAGATTTCCCAATGAGTTTGAATATTTTAAAGATGAACCATTATATAATGTAGTAAAAGTAAAAATATTATCAAGGGAAATAAAAACATATCTTAATCATGATTGTGGAAACCACATATCAGAAAACTCACTTCCCGAAGATAAATCTTATTATAATTATACAGTTTTTAATGATTTTATTGAGTCTAACTTTTTAGAAAAATTAGCTGGTTTATGCGATAAGTTAGACTCCCTACAAAGTAAATTTTAAGGAGAAAAATGAAACCTAATTTGTTCCGCAGTCGTAAGTTTTGGATCGCTGTTTCTGATGCAATATTTTCTATTGTAACAATGTTACTTACCTTCCTTTTATCAGATCAGACAGAAATTCGTGTTTTGGTTTTAGGTGTTCTTGCTACCCTGCAACCAATTTTTATTGCGGTAATTAATGGTATTGCTACAGAAGATGCTGCTAAGATTACCGCAGGCAGTTCTTAAGTATTTATAATATAGGGAGCTAAAATCTCCCTATATTAATGCAATAAAATATTTAAAAGGAAAATAAATGTTAAAAAACATAGTATTAGTAATGCTAACATTGTCTTTAATCTTAGTCCAAGGAATTGCAGTACAGGTACAAAGTATTGAAGAAAGCATACCTGATATTACTACTATCATTTCAACCCCAATTCCAGTTCAATCTACAGTTATTCCTATAGTACCAACCGAAACACCAGCAGTTATTGAGGTTCCTACAGCAGTTGTTACTGAAATCTCGGTTGTAGAAAAAATAGATAATATTCCAACCCCTATATTTTACCGCTGTGTCACTAGTGAAACCAAGTCGTGCATTGATATGACAACTCCTGTACTAGACGCAATATCACAAACTTTATTCATGGAGGCCGGAGCCATCTCTCCGCAGGCAATTGCCGATACGATACAACTACTCGACAATGCGATGAGAAATGCTTGGGATTGCTGGCAATGGAAATATTGTTCTGCTGAATGGAGTGCACTAAATCCTACCCATATCGGTTATGATGAAACAACACGAGACATTCGAGAACGTTTAGTACTGTATTTGCTATCCCGGCCTTACACTGCCGGTAGTCAGACATATCCGGCATGGAATGGATGGGATGTACCATTCCCATATATTTCAATCTTGGGATTGCCATATCAAAGAAGTTTATATCTTTCTATCTATGACGCTGTGAATACATGGTTAGAGACACCAGACGTTCTACAAGTGTCTTGGGGCCAACGTATTTTTTGGCCCGCATCTACCCTAATTACAAATCAAGGCATCATGTATGATTATGCAAGCGTAGGTTTTGGAGAGGACGGACGTGTTCAGAAACTTGAGACCGAAGCAAAATATATTTATCGCTATACCTTGGAAGATGGACGCACGATCAATATGTACTATTCTACATTTGGTTATGTTCCGTAAAAGAATAGTTTATGGGTGTGTTTCTTGATACATAAGTGTTTGGTTTGCAACGGCTGTCTCACACCAACTTGGATTGCAGAGCGCAAAAGAGTGTTCTGGTGTTTTCTCTGTAGAAAATACTATGATATTATTGCTGGAAAATTAGTAAAAATAAATAAGGAAGAACTAGAAAAGGAGCTTTTAGGTGAACGTTAGACAAGGATTTGAACTGGATGATATACTTCTTATTCCACAGCCATCGTCAATAAATTCCAGAAGTGAAGTAGATTTATCTACAGATTTGGGCAATGGTTTTATACTAAAACTACCTATTATTTCTGCACCAATGTCTGGAATTGTCGGTGTGGAGTTAATTAGAGAATTGGGAAGGCTTGGAGGACTTGGGATTCTTCATAGATTTTATAATGATGTTATTGAACGAGAAAAGGATGTATCTTTCTTAGAAAAATCTGCAATTAATTTTGGTGTGGCAATAGGATTAGGTGACAATTATTATAGACATGCATTAAGTTATGGAGCAAACATACTTTTGATCGATGTTGCAAATGGATACCTTGATTCCGTAGTAGAGTTTACAGAAAATGTTGCTGGTTATATTAAACAAAGTGGGTATAATTGCCTAGTTATGGCGGGAAATGTTGCTACTTTTGATGGAGCGAAGAGACTATATGATGCAGGAGCTACTTTAATCAGAGTTGGCATTGGGTCAGGACAACTCTGTGTTACGAGACAAAATACTGGCTCAGGCGTTTCTCAAGCTACTGCCATTCAGGATTGCAGTCATTATCTTAATGATATTGATATTTACGAGATGGGCAGCGAGCACAGAATCAACCCTAAAACCCCTTGGTATACTATAGCAGACGGAGGAATAAAAACATCTGGGGACGGAACAAAAGCACTAGCACTTGGAGCAGACTTCTTAATGATTGGGTCATTATTTGCAAATGCTTATGAATCTGATCACGATGGAAAAATTCAAGGACAAGCATCTAGAGAACATCAAGAACAGTTCTACGGAGAAGTTAGGAAAAGTGTGGAGGGTGTTCAACAAGAAGCAACTAAGAAAATGTCTTTGGAGGAGTTAATTACAGAATTTTGCTGGAACATGAGAAGTGGTTTTGTATATAGCAATTCAACATCTATAAGTGATTTGCATAAAAATGCCAAGTTTATTTTGTGCGGCACGGAGAGTATTATACAAAAATGAATTTTAATACTTTTATTCAAATTCTAAGAGAAGAAGTAAATAGTGATGAAATTTCTCATGCCTTTGTTAAGAATATTAAAAACAAAGATCTGAGTTTTGCAGAGTGGTTTAGACTATATTCTTCTTGGAATGAATTTAATACCGAAGTAGATAATAAATTTTATCCCGAAAAAGGTAATCATGTCTAGTATACATAAGTCTTTAGGAAGAGACAGAAAAATCTTAAAACGAAGTAGAGGGCCAATTATAGATAGCCGTAGTGTATTTCTTATAGAAGAACTTCAACGAAAAAGAGCAGAGAAAGCAAAGAGAAAGATAGAAAGACAACTTCATAAAGAAGTCGAGGAGAAAGAAGATGATTAGGAAAGTTACTGGAGGATATGTATTAGTATCTAAAACTACCGGACGTAGATTATCTAAGGTTACAAAATCTAAGGAAACACTAAAGAAACGTGAACGCCAAATTCTTTTTTACAAAAACGATTCTAAATATATGAAAGATCGTGGTAGGCATATCCCCAAAAGAAAGAAGAAATAAATGGATTCTTTGATAGAAAAGGTAGTTTCTCTGGACTTTAAAATAAAGGGTGGGGGACAGCGTTGGCGAAGTACTGAACAGCACTCAAGTCTTGTATTAGATTTGCAAGAAAATACTTTTTTTTGGAACTCACGAGGAATTTCCGGCAGGCCCATAGATTATCTTACCAAAGTAAAGGGATTATCTAGAAAACAAGCAGAAGAACTAATAAATGACTTATCTGGAATTAGTTCTGTATCTAAACCTCATAAGGGAGAAATTTCTACACCCAATGAAAAACTAGTTAAAGTATTTTGGGAAAACGGTAAAAATGATAGGGATTATTGGTATAGAAGGTGCTTAAAAGATTCTACCATAGACTCATTTAGACTTGGTAAATACGATGGATTTTGGACTTTGCCCATTTACATGGATGGAGAGTTTAAGAATTTTCAGTGTAGGACTGATGTTCCTGAGAAAATAATCAGACCTTGGTATAGGGGAGGAGGAACATTATTATTTAATTCTAATATTTTACAACTTGTTGATTATGTGTTCATTACTGAGGGGCCAGTAGATTGTATTTTGATGAATCAGTGTGGGTTTCCATGCATTTCTACAACTGGCGGAAGCGAAGGATTTCAAGAGAAATTTTTTCCATATTTTATTAGACAAAAATTAATTTATTATCTTCCAGATAATGATTACGCAGGATATTCGGGAGCCAAAAAAGTATGCAAAATTCTTGGGGAGCATAGAGTAAAAATAATTGCTTTTCAGGACGAAAAACCAAAGTTCGGATTTAAGAATTTTATTTTAGACGGCCATACCATTTCTGAATTTAAAACTAAAATAGACAACTCTAAATATTTATTTGAAATAAAAAAGGATCTGTTTAATGGAAGAAAATAGCACTAATGGCAAAGGTTTTAAATTTAATTTTTGTCCCGAATGTGGATCACATAGACTAGTTTATGACCACCTTAGACTAGATAAGGGCAGACATAGGTTTTGCAGGCATTGCGGTAAAAGATGGATAGTTATTTACGATACCTTTAATGACTTTAATGATGAAGTACAAAAAACAAACAAATGTGGATTGTATCTGAGTACTAAAGGTTCTTTTAATAGTAATCCATTCCCTGTTCCAGAGAAAGGATAAATAATGGAAACAACAACTATTGGTAATTCATTTATTGGTGATGGGTATTGCCCAAAGTGTCATAAACCATATGTATATATAGGTGATTGCTTTCAACCCGATTTTATTTGTCAGTGTAACACTAAAAAAAAGGTAAAATATTCTCTACTTGAGTGGAAATCCGACCCAATTCAAGAACGAATTGCTATTGCTCTAGAGAAAATTATTGAATTACTAGAAAAAGAAATCCATATTTAGGATCTATATTACAGAGGAAATAATGGAAATAAACATAATTATTAGAACACTAGTCTTGCTTTGCGGTTTATACCTTTTGTTTGGTATTTGGACCTTAGATTATCTACTAAAGACTCGTTTTCTGCGCCCACTTACACAGAAAGAGATGCTATTTGTTGTCTTGGGTTGGCCGTTATGGCTATAATACTTTGGGAGAAAATTGTTGTCTTTCTAGAAAGAGGCATAAAATAATGGAAACATATATTAACAAAGAATTATTTACAATTTCAACGGGTGGCAATGTTGGAATTGGGATGCGTAGTGAAGAGATTAACGCAGGACAGGCAGGAAAGTGGACATGCATCAAAGTAAAAGATAGATTCGGTTACATATCGCGCTCACATATTATTATAGAAGAAAATAAGGTGCTGGTACGATATCCAAAGTATGCAACACGAAGCACTACGGCATCTAACCTTCTCGAATCATTATTGCATTATTTGAGGTGGCTTGGGGAAGAATTCG
>Ga0209210_1000610_pt1 | contig 36504 bp, 49 predicted proteins | sample RifGroA1_FD_183991 | JGI IMG/M metagenome (GOLD analysis project Ga0209210, IMG submission 183991) | Contaminated groundwater microbial communities from Rifle, Colorado, USA - Rifle Groundwater A1 (SPAdes) (version 2) | ecosystem: Environmental > Aquatic > Deep subsurface > Groundwater >...
GAGCCAATCCGGTCCCGGTTTATCACATCGCCTCCGCAAACACCACCGGCATCGTCGCCGAGTAGTGGTTTCGTCAGGCAACCACCTGAACGGGCGTATAACCCGGAGCGAGGATAGTAATGAAACCATAAATACTGCCTCCTTATGGAAATAGTTATTGTCCTCGCTCAATTTTTTGTTTTGAAAATAATGCTCGCTCGTAAACTCGCGAGATTTAATCTGGCTCAACATCCTGTTTCACTCGGATGTTTCGCTTAGAAAATATTTAACACATTAACTTATTCTCAGCGAGGAGATTCAAATGAAATGGAATCTTCGAGCTATTAAGGATACGAGCGACTTTGGAGTGAGCCAAATTGAAACGAAGTCGAGCATGAAATTGAAACTAACTTCTCCGTCGATGAAAACAGAGACGTTGAGAGTTTTAAATAAATAAGAAATGAGGAGAGGCGAGTTAATCTTCTGACTAACTCTAAGAAAGGAGAAGTGTACAGCCATGCACTTACTTGTCTCTCCTCTTCAGTTTTTCCCCGTCGACGCTGTCACTTGCTTATCTTCCTGCTATTCAGCGTCGGCAGTTTTTCTAAAGCCACTTGCGGGAACCCACGCCATTTCAATATGGCATCGCCCGCACTTTTTCAAACAAACACGTCGAGGAATCGATGTGATTAGAATAGATTGGAGGGGAGTTCGCACTCACCCAAAGCCCCACTTTCTCTGAGTGTAGTTAAGCGAGCCCATCGTCTTGACAGAACTCCTCTCCTTCACTTCGAGAAAAGGAAAGGAAGGAGGTGATGCCGATTAAGCATCTTCAGAACAAAGCAGTATAATTCATGTCGACGGAGCTTTCATCAATACGCGCTTCGTAAAAGGTGGAAGCTCCGCCCTTTTTAAAAACACCCGCTTCGCTCGTGTTATCATTGGTTCGAAGATTCTGTTTCATTTGAATCTTCTCACTGACGACGGAAAGGATAACACAAAAACTCTTTGAAGTCTTTGTGCTTCAAAAAAAGAGTTATCTAAATAAATAATCTCACGAACTTGTGAGTGAGAAATTCTAACAAGAAGGAGGTTTTCATGAAGGAGAAAGTGAATTGTGAAGCGAGTTTTGGTACTATACACGTCGCATCGTCGACGCCGACTAGAGAAATCTGGCCGAATTTAATAAAAAGAAAGGAGAAGAAGAAAGAAGAACAGCCCGGCTGGAAGAAAAAACTTTCTGCCGTCGGGAAGTAGGCTCGCATCAGCGAGGTCCAGTTTTGATCAAGGAGCTGTTATGAAAAGGGGAACAAGTTTCACATTCTTCGGTTTAAAATGCAAGTCATATGATTACACCCGGAAGTTGATGCAGAAAGGAGGAAAGAAAACAAAGAACAAGAAGTAATAATAAGTAAACTCGCAATGCGAGGCTCAACTTTGAAAAGAGGTTGTCATGATGGAAAAAAAGAGTGGTAAAGAAGTATTTCGGGGAAGGAGAGGAGAAGAACTTCCTAAACCAAAGAAACAAAATGTCGGCACGAAACCGATACTTCTGGCTTCATATAAAGAACCAGAAGCTGTCGGTTTTCAAGATTGTGATCCGGTCTATTCTCCAATGAGTATAAGTCACGGAGATACCGGACGGGGGCCACTTGAAACTCAGCGTCGTTAAAACTTCGCGAAGAACGACGAGAGTTTTGAGAAAGGAAGGAGGTGATTGTTTTCATCAAAAGAAGAAGGGCCACCTTAAGGAAGGGGTTCAAAAGCCCAGAAATCGCAATGGTCTGAATTAGACCCTGAGGAAGTAAGAAGGAGTACAGATCATGAAGAAAATCGAAAGTCGCATTCGCGGAAGCACTGGTTTTGTTTTCGGACAAGGCCACGCCGTCAAACAGTCCATCTGCACCGACGTGATTTCCTCCAAAGCGTAACGAAGAAACGCCAGGAAAGAAACGTCGTAGGTAAGTGACGTATGGGAGGGGGCTCGGCCGCAATAAAGACTAAATGTCCTAAGCACGAAAAGCCGAGCTCCTCCTCGCAATCATACAATTCATATTAGATTCACACCCACCACCTCGCTTTGGAGACCAGCCTGTAGATAACAAATTATGGGCTGGTCTCCCCTTTTTTTGAAACTAAGAAACAGGCTGTCTAAAGTCCCAGCCACAGACAGTCCTGGGGCGTCCTTCATCCCGGTTTTCCCTCGTGGAGATGCCCCATTTTGAAATTAGCAGAGAGAGTTGTATGATTATAATTCTCTCTTTCAATATATTTTTTTATTCAAGATAGAATTACTTTTTTAAAGTAGTAACGTAATATTCCGCGATAGCTTAATGTAGAGCAGGTAGATGGAGTTCAAATCCTTCTCGCGGAATCAACTTGAAAACAAACACGCTTTGTGTGTGAAGTAATAAGTAGACTTGATAGGAAAGGAGACAATCATGAAGATTGTTCTTTGGGCGTTTTTTGTAGTAGTATCAATCATAGGGGCAATCGGATTATTAATTAGCTGGTTGTCTCGATTAGTAAGATCTCAAGAGCCGATAACTCGAAAGAATTCAGTTCCGGTTCTGAAACACGACGATGAAGAAGGAGATTAAAATGAAAAACCAAAATAAAGGTGAGTTAGGAGAAGGACGTTTCGAGAAAGTTGTGATAGGTGTTATTGTAACTATCGCAGCGATTTATTTCTTAGGTAAATTGTTTGGATTGTTTTAAAACGCGCTTGTCGCGTTCGAAGAAATTTAGATAGGGGAATAACCATGCAGACCAATAGCCACATTAAGAAAATCGCTAGCAAGAGAAAACGACCAAGAAGGGGGAAGCTAAAACGCCAACAGAAGAACCAAAGAAAAGAAGCTGAAAAAGAGCATCAAGATTGAATCTTGAAGAAAGGAGTCTGAGATGACTATTCTAGGTGCTTCAAAAAAGAAAATGTCTTTCGAGGAGTTTAAGTTTATTTCTCCTGGAGACATCGTCGTCTTTGTTAATTTAGATTCGTCCCTGGATTTTTTTACCCTCGGACAAAGATACGAAGTCCTTTGCACTAGTGGCAATATGATTATAGTCAAAGACGACAGGGGTATGGAAAGGAGATCCCACTTCAATAACTTTACGATTCACTGCGGGAGATAGGGAGAAGCGGAAGTTTTAGTTAAGGGGAGTGTGGGAAAAAGTTTAAGAAAAAATATTGGAGGTGACTTCGGAAAATACCAGAATAAGTAAAACTTAGTGTGTTGTTGCATGGCGACGATATACTATGTGCAGGTAAGTAGAATTGATGGAGGAAAGTGAGATGTTTATCACGTTTACGGTGATCGCTTTCTCCGGGTTCGGCATTTTATGCTTCTCTCTTGTTTTCGGAGGGGATCATGAATTCGATACCAGTGCGGATATTCATGTCGATGGAGATATCGATGGACACGGATTTGGCCGTTTTATGAGCATAAAACTCATTGCATCGTTTGCGACAGCTTTCGGTGCCGGCGGTGCAACGGCCAGTGGTTATGGTCTTCCGGGTTGGGTTTGTGTTCTGACAGGATTGGTTTGTGGTATTTTGCTGGTGATGGTTTCTGGCTATATCATAAACCTTTTCAAGAAGAACCAGTCCAACTCAGCGTATACGATTTCGAGTTTAAAGAATTCATTTGGAATCGTTACGCTTAGAATACCCGAAGATGGAACAGGAGAAATCCAGGTTTCATGCGGTGGGTTTTATCGTTCTTTGTCTGCACGAAGTGAGAACCGAACTGCGATAAAACAAGGGACTCATGTAGTTATCGTGGAGACAACCGACCCTGTTCTCGTTCGAGTGAAAGGTTCCTGAGTGTTCAGGGGCTAAGCTAGAAAGAATAATTGGAGATTGAAATGTTTAATACAATCCTCGGGAATCTGGTACTACCAGGAAGCATTTTGATGGTGATTGTTACCTTGGTGATCATCGTCAAAATCATGTCGCGGTATTACATCAAGGTGCCACCCAACAGAGTGTTGGTCATCTACGGTCGCCAGTACAGCATCAAGGTTGGCGCCGGGGGAAAGGAAGATGTTGTCAAGAGGGGTTTCAAAACAGTGACAGGTGGTGCGTCGCTCGTTATTCCCTTTTTGGAAGAGAAGATGGCGCTTTCCCTCGAGGCCTTTCAGGTGAAGGTCGGTGTAATCAATGTTCCGAACGAAGATGGTGTTCCTGTAACCGTGAATTCGGTTGCCACCCTCAAGGTTGGAACAGATCAAGAAATGTTGTCTGCCGCCGCCAACCGGTTTCTTGATGGTGGAATCGAGGCAGTGAAGAGATTCGTCCAAGAGGTTTTGGAGGGCGGGCTCCGCAACATCGTCGCTACGATGTCAATCGAATCCTTGATTAAGAATCGGGAAGATTTTGGTAACAAAGTTCAAGAGCAGGTTACTATCGACCTGAAAAAGCTTGGACTCGTTGTTGACAACTTTCTGATTCAGGACATCAGCGATCCGAATGGTTACATCGAGGCATTGGGTTGGGCAAAGACGGCACAGGTTAAGCGCGACGCCGAAATTGCCCGGGCTGATGCTCAACGCGATCAGACCATTAAGGTGGCAGAAGCTCAACGCGAGGCGGACGAGAAATCCAGTGTGGCTTTGCGAATCGGTGAAACTGCCAAGGCCAAGGCTCAAGAGGAAATCTCGACGGCAGAGATGAATCGAGATACTGTCAAGGCCCAGAACCAAGCGAAGGTTGAAGCGGAAACGGCCAAGATTGCAATCGCGGCTAAAATCGCAGAGGCCGAGAAGGATAAGGAGCTGCGTGTTGCCAAGATTGCTGCTCAAGAAGCAGAGACGATTTCGCTAACTAAACTTCAGGCCGAAGAGAAGAAGCGTAACGATGCTGAACTCGAGGCCACCATCATCGTGAAGGCTCAACGCGAAAAAGAAGCGGCAATTACCAATGCCGAGGCTGTAAGAGAGTCAGCTATCATCACCGCAGAAGGTGTGAAGCAGGCCGAGATTCTCAAGGCAGAAGGTGATCGCCAAAGCGCAATCGAGAAGGCTGGGGGTGATCTTGTCAAAGCCCAGAAGGAAGCCGAAGGACGCAAGGCCGAAGCTGCAGCTGAACAGGCCGAGTTGGAAGCCAAGGCTGTTGGTAATCAGGCGACACTGGAAGCCGCAGCTGCTGGTGACAAAGCCAAACGTTTGGCCGAAGCAGATGGTACCAAAGCTCTGCTTAACGCGGAGGCAGAAGGCACCAAGAACAAGCTTCTCGCTGAGGCAGAAGGCGTCGAGAAGAAGGCCATTGCCTATCAGAAACTCGACGCTGCCGGTAAACTTCTCCTTATCTTGGATGCGACTCCAGGTATCGTGGATGAACTTGGCAAGGCTATCAAAAACGCCGGCGAAGGAACATTCACACCGATGGCAGCCGCAATCGGACAAGGCCTTGGTAATGTCGGAGAAATTCGCATTATCGACTTTGGTTCGAATGGATCCGACGGCCACTCATCACTCAGCCGTTTCACAGAAGTTGTTCCTCGTTCGATTTTCGAAATCATCGAGAAGACAACTGGACTGGGTTTTGACGCTGCCATCTCCAAGCTGTCTCAGTTGATTGGAGTGGATGTTCCGACCATGTCCAAGGGTATCGGCGATCTTTTCGCGGATTCCGGCGCTCCATCAGATCGCGGTGAACCTGTGCTGACTCCGGTTGGTGGGGTAGAGGAAGGAGGAAAAAGTGATGTCGCAGAAGGCCGAGGTTCCCGTCGACACAATTCATAAACGGATACCGTACAGACTCTTGAGTCCAAACGATATCGACGGGCTTGTTGTCTGTGCGGCAGATCCGCGGTATCAAAAGGCGTTTCGTAATTTTATCGAGCAGGATCTCGGAATGCAGAATCCAGTTGTGCTCGCTATACCTGGAGGGATTGGAGAGTTGGTTTCTCCAGGAGCTGTTAAAAACGCGAGGCGCCTTGCTGATCAACTCAAGTTATTGGTGAAAGACGCGAGAGTGAATCGAATCATTCTTATCAACCACGCTGACAATCAGGCTTTGCATAAGCTTTTGGGAATGTGGACATCTGTGCTTCGGATTCCTGTTGATAAGGACCTGAGCATCCATGTTCTCGAGCTCGCAGAGAAACTGGTTGAGAAGTATCTTGGCGTGAGTGTCGAGTGTTATCTCGCGAAAGCTGAGGAAGATGGAACAATTCAATTCTTCCGACTGGATCACCAATAGCAAGAATGAATGGAGAAGCGTCGCTTTCACAGCCAGTGCGAGTTGGCGCTTCTCCTTTTTAGGGGAAGTGGGAAAGAGTTTGAAAAACAAAACGAAAGGAGTCTCCGACTAAATCGGATTAGTCATCCAAGGTGAGGGGAGAAAAGTTTTTAGTAAATGAAATCGCTTTGCGATTTCGAAGAATTACCACTCACTTCGTTCGTGTTATAACGTAGCTCGAAGTCTGTTTTACAGGACTTCTCGCTGAAAAGGGTTAATCCAAAAGTTTCTGATACATCATTGTGTCTGGAAAAAAGGTTATATCCTAATGAAATGCGAACAGAGCGAGTTAATCTCAGGTTGAAAGGATGTATCATGAAACACAAAAGCTTCATCTTCGTTGTTACGATGTTTTTCGTTACGCTGTTCTCGACGTCGTCGCCGGCAGTCGCGGGTTGTTTCGATTTCGATATCTGCTTGCCGAACCTGTGCAACATTTGCGCGCCGTGTTTCGATCCGTGCGAATCGGTCGCCTGTGCCGGCGAGGGACTCTGCGACATTCTCGGCGGAGGAGTCAAGGTCGTCGGTGGAATCGGTTCCGGAGTGGCCGGTAGCGTGGGATGTTTGCTCGGAGCCGGTTCGGAATTATTTTGCGGAGTGTCTCAAGGCATTTCCGAAATCGCTTGCGAACCGTGTTACGTCCCTCGCCTGTCGTGTTGTCGTCAAGACGATAGTTACTTGCGATAACGAACAACTTCCACCATGGTCATCGAAGTTTAAGCAAGTTCAACGCGAGTTCATAAGTCCCAACCTCCGTCCCCCGACCACCCACCCGGACGAAGTGCGGAATAAATGAACTCGCGATTATTTGAATTTGCTAGAATCAAATTGAATTGAGGGAGCGCGGATTCTTCAAAAGAGATGAAGCGCTCCCTTCGCTGTTTTTGTGGGAAGTGGGGAAAGAATTTAGTTGTAGAAAAAGTTGCTGTGTGCAGCGACGGAAGAAGCTGTTTTGGAAAAGAGGAAGAAATGAAAAAAAACACTGCTTTAGGTTTTGTTCTTGGCGTAATTGTGGGTATTTTAGTAGATTGTTTTATTACAATGGTGGTTAGTAATGTGAGAGAAGTTGTTTTGTATGAAAAAGAGGATTTACCGAATGTGATAAGAGTTCAGGAGTTCGGAGTAGATTCAATCTTTGTTTATGATTTTGGCGAAGTTTCCGTGCCAGACATAGACGGAGTGACGATGACAAAAACTCTTTTCATTTCACTTTCGGATTGGATGGACAAAATAGAGTCCGAATCTTTACGGGCTCTTAGGACGGTCGAGATAAACACACTCGTTGAGATATACGATAATTAACGTCGAACTATGAGAGCGACGGAAAGGAAGTAAGAGAAATGGAATTAGAGAAAAAAAGAACAGAACTCGAAATGAGGTTAGCAAAAGATCAAGAGCCCGCCTTGTACTCTCTCGGAAGCTGTCTTGTCATAGTTCTTGGATTGCCAATTTTGTGTTTTCTTGTGAAGGCTTTTGAGAGGATGTATTATGGGTATGGTTTTTGGCCGTGGAATTGGTAATTAAAAATAGCAAGGCTGAATTAATCATCCTTAACAAATCATATTCCGATTTGGCATTGCTATTTTTTTTGCAAAATTTCTGAAATGAAAATTTTGTTTATTTCACTCACGATTTCATAATCCCACCACCGTCTCCCCTACCACCCACCCGAGGCGATACTGCGTTAATGAAATCGTTCGTTATCTTCTTTCAAACTTATTTTTTTTGCAAAATTTCCGAGATATTGCGCTCACTCTGTTCGCGTTAGTGTTTGTTTTTAACTAGATTCAAAATTGTTAATGTGATAAAGATAAATCTTAGTTAACATAATTCATCGAGCGAGTGGAACGCTTCAAAATTATATCTTTTTTGCAAAATTTCTTCTAAAACATCTTCATTTCAATCGTATTTGAATTCACCAAAATGTTTTTAAACGACTTTTTCATGGAAATAAAATGGAAGAAGAAAAATATGATTCTGAAAATACTGGACTAAAACCAGTTCATTCTACTCATGAGAAGTCTGATACTATTTCAATTAAGGTGCCGCCGATTACTAAAAAGATGCGGGAAAATCCCTGGATGGTTGCTACTATTGTTTTAGCAATTGTTATAATATTTATGGGATTTATGTTTTATAGAGGCGGTGGTTTGACTAGTGGTGTGATTACTGGGAAAACAATTTCAGAAGATGATGCTTCAAAGAACCTTGTTGAATTCTTAAATCAAGATGCGCCTGGACAATTTACTGCTGGAGATGTAGAAACAGAATATGGTATGTATAAAGTTAATATTAATTTTCAAGGAAGAGAAATTCCAATTTATGTTACTAAAGATGGAAAGCTTGCTGGTTCATTCCAGCCATTGGTTTTAGGTGATGGAGCTGGTGGAACTGGAAGTAAAGTTGATGTTTCTGAAGATGATGATGCTGTTGAAGGTTCTCCAGACGCGCCAGTTACAATTATTGAATTTAGTGATTACGAATGTCCTTTTTGCGGAAGATATTTTTCTGATACTTATCCCCAGATAAAAAAAGATTATATTGATACTGGAAAGGTCAGACTTGTTTTCAGAGACTTTCCTTTGAGTTTCCATCCAACTGCAATGCCGGCTGCTCAAGCTGCTGAATGTGTTAGAGAGGTTGCAGGAAAAGATGAAGCATATTTCAAATATCATGATAAACTTTTTAGCAATCAAGAAAGTTTGACTAATGAGAATTTGAAGAAGTGGGCTAAGGAAATGGGATATGATATAGGTGCATGTTTTGATTCAGGAAAGTATGAAGACGAGATTAATGCTGACTTGGCTGATGGACAAGCTGCTGGAGTTTCTGGCACACCAGCGTTTTTTATTAACGGACAGTTAATTGAAGGCGCGCAGCCTTACACGAATTTCAAGAAAGTTATTGACGAAGAGTTGGCGAAGGCTTGATTGTTATTAATCGCTTGTTAAGTAAACCCTATCTTAATCTGAAAAACCCAATAAACCCAAAATTGTGCTCACTTTGTTCGCATATCTTTATAGTTAATATTATCCGACGAAGTCGCAAATTTTATAATTAAATATCTTAGATAATTTAAATAATATGTTTGTTTGATTCAAGAAATGTTAAGTTAGCAACTTGACTTAACATCACCATAATATTTTTAAATTCTGATGATTAGATTTTTTTATGGATAGGAATGTGGATAATGATCGTGAAAGATTAGAGAGAGAATTATTGGTAGAATATGATTCTTTAAACCAAAGAAATCCAAAACATCCTTTACTTGGACTTATTTAGGGAAGAGATGATGGATTTGTTTTTACTTCTTTATTTGATAAACATTATTGTGGCGGAACGATTAAAAGAAAATATGAAAAGTATGTTGAAGAATTAAAGGCAGCTTAAAGATTTCTCCAAAATTTATCTAACTTATCACATTCAGTTTCTTTCATTTTTTCAGTGATTAAATAAATAAAAGAATATACTGCTTCTAATAATTGACCTGGCCGGGAATTTTTTTGCGCATAACTAAGAAGAAGGCTATGCAAGTATGGATTTTTTGCTGCTAAATGCGCGCTAATTTCGCTTGTTATTTCTGTTCTTTTTTCTGCGAACTCCTCCATTTTTCTTAAGTAGAATTCTTCGTCTATTTCTGGCAAATCATCAAGCGCCATTTTCCAAATAAGTTATTTCTTCTTCGCTTAACTTTAATTCTTTTTGCACATCTGGGTTTTGTAGAATTGGTTTGAGAGTGTTGAATTCAGACATTGCGCGTTTTGAACCGATGTGAACGTATTTTGCATATTTGACTGCGATGGTCTTTTTTTGGGCGTTTTTTTGATTTGACATCCAGATTTTTAAAATTCGTGTTGGTTTTTTGTACGACGTGAAACCTGTGTTAGGAGTTTTTGTTGAAAGTTTTGACGATGAAATTCCGTAGCTTAAGAAAATGTTTTCGTAAATTAAGAAACGCCAGTATTGTTGTTTGTAAATTCTTCCTTTGAATAAATCTGCTTTTGATAAATAATCGAACGCAGTGTACAATTCTTTGTTTTTATATTCTGATGGAATATTTTCTTCGAGCCATAATAAAATTTGGTCGAGGGGCATATTGACCTCGTCGAATATTCTGAGTGTTTCAGGAGTTGGTTTTCCTTTGAAAATTAATTTTAACGCGTTGAAGATATCCTTTTCTTTGTTTCTTTCATCGAGCATTTCTGAAGTTATATTTTTTGAATCTGTTTTTGATAATGTTTGTATGTCGTTTATTGCTGCTCTTATATCTCCTTTTGCTTTTATTGAGATGCTTGTTAAGATGTTGTTGTCAATGAACAGGCCTTCTTTTTTGAGAATATTTATTAAAATGTCTTTTGTTACTCTGTATTCAATTTCTTTTAATTGGACGAGCTCTGATTTTTGCCTTAGTTGGGAGAATTTTTTGTCCCAGATGTTGTTGGCTGTTACGATAACCGGATATGTTGTTGTGGAAATTAAATCGAGTAGTTCCTGCAAGCCTCCGCGGTCAACTGCTGAAATGCCGTCGACTTCGTCTACTAAAATTATTTTTTGTTTGTTAGAAGAAAATAATGATTGCTGTTCAATTGCTGGTTTTAAGACTTCGTCGAGTTTTTTTCTGTCTCTAAAATCAGATGCGTTTAATTCGAATATTTCTGAGTTTGTGTCGAGCGCAGCGACGTGAGCGAGTGTTGTTTTTCCTGTGCCCGGCGGGCCATGTAAAATTAAAACATTTTTTTTGCGGGCTTTTGTTAATGCTGCAAGAAAGAAACTGTTAACGAAATTTTTTATTTTTTTTATAGCTTCGTCTTGACCTTTTACTTCTGGGAATGATTTCGGACGGTATTTTTCAACCCATGTTTGTGTTTGCATTTTTTGTTAAAGAGGTTTGATTTTATAAAGATTTATTTGATGATTGATTAGTTTTAAAAATAGCTCACTCGCAAGCTCGTGAGTATCATAGCTTCGAACTGGCTTCTCGCACAGTTCTACGCAGAAGGGAAAGGTTAATCTAAAAAAGTTTTGATGTAGTTATTTTAATTGATATGACTTATAGATATTATTAATATTAAATTCAAGTTAATATAAATGGGGTTGAATGACGCGAGTTTGCGAATGCTTGATGCCCTCCAATTTGAATCCCTTATTATGTGGAGTCTAGTTCGTGATTTTTTCAGACATCTTATTTCCCTATCCCAGCGAGGACAAAACTTGCTAAGAGGGATTGCAATTGGATAAATGTGTCTGAGCCTTCTGTGATTCTGAATTCTGTTTCGCCTGTTTTTTCAATGAGTTTCATTTTCAGCTCCGGCTCGACGGGAAGATTCCAAATTTCTTTTTGAATTGATTTTATGATGTCTTGTCCTGAGACAGATTCTTTCAACATTATGTCTAGGAGTTTTTCTCTGGCCTCGACGAAGTTTCCTGATAATGCGTAATCTAAAACTATTCTGACGTCTTTTGGTTTTGAGCCTGCAAGAATTGTTGAAATTAAATTAGCAGTTATTGTCGGAGAAATTACTGCGGTTGACTGCAAAAGGTTTATACTTCTACGACAGTCGCCCTCGCTTCCGTCATAGAGTATTTCTATTGCTTCCTCGTCGATGGTTAGGTTTTCATTTTCAGAAATTTTTTGAATTACTTTTTCAATGTCTTTTTTTTCGAGAAGTTTGAATCTGAAAATTGCGCAACGTGATTGTATTGGGTCAATGATTTTTGATGAGTAGTTGCATGATAAAATGAAGCGGCAGGTTCCAGAGTAGTTTTCCATTGTTCGTCTTAGTGCTTGCTGGGCTTCTTGAGTTAGCGCGTCTGCTTCGTCGAGGAAGATTACTTTGAATGGCACGTTGCCGAGTGCTTTTGTTCGCGCGAAGTTTTTTACTTTTTCCCGGACGATTTGGATTCCTCTTTCATCTGAAGCGTTTAGTTCTAGGTAGTTTTCTTTCCATGTGTCTTTGTAAAGTTGTTTGACGACGACTAATGCCAATGTGGATTTTCCTGTGCCGGCAGGACCGGCGAACAATAAATGCGGTATGTTGAATGATTGTGTGAATGATTCAACTCTTTTTACAATGTCGTTTTGTCCGAGGACTTCTTGAAATGTTGAAGGACGGTATTTTTCTGTCCAAATTTCGCTTGTCATAAAAAGTTAAAACTGAAAGGACTTTTAAAGATTGTTGTGAAGAAGAAGCGTTTAAGTTTCATTTCACAAACTCGACGTTTTTGAATTCTTCAAATTCTTTGTCTCCTGTTAGAAAGACAAGGTTATTCTTTATTGCAGTTATATATCCAATACAATCTGCGTAAGATAATTTTCTTTCTTTGTTCTTATAACGAAATATTGCAGATTCTATTGCTATGTTTTCGTTAATTTCTATAAGGACAAAATTTAGTTTGTTTAATATCTTTTTAATTTCTTTTTCATGAATTTCTCTTAAAAGAAAATATGTTACTTCAGAAAGATTTAAGGAATTTGTTAAAAAAGTTTCTTCTTTATACTTTTCATAATTTGGACTGCCTTTTATGATTTCTATTATCGCATAAGAATCAAAGAACTTCATCTTTTAATTCCCCAAAGCTCCTCGTCAATTTCATTCATTATTTCTTGTGTAGATTTTTCTGGTCTTTTTAATTTTCCTTTGAGGATTCCAAATACATCTTTTACTTTTGTTTTGTTTTTTGTTTCAACTATTATTTCAATTTCCATTCCGTCTTTAATGTCTTGTTTATCGACAATGCTTTTTGGAAGTATTACGCCGAATGAGTTTCCCCATTTCCTTACTTTGACATTTGTTTTTTCCATAAGTTATACATGTATAATTTGTATTTAAGGTTTTCGGAGAAGGACTTTTAAAGATTGTTGTGAAGAAGATTAATCTAGATTTATTTTTTATCACTATTATTATCATTATTATCAAGTTGAATTCCGTTAGCTATGATTCTTATTCTCGCGAAGAATGCGCGAACAAATTGAATTTTATTTAGAACGAGCTCGTCTTAATTTACGTTTGCGCTTTTCTTTCCTAAGACGTTTTCGCTGCCATTTCCAGCGCATTTGTCTTTTCTTTTTCCATCGTCTGCTTGATCGCTTCATAAAAAATTGGAGAAGAATTTAGTTTTTAAAGGTTATTGTTTTATTAAAAATATGAATATTCAAGAACTTAAAATCCATCATGAACGGAATAAATTTCTTATTAGAAAAAGATTGGATGAATTTCGTAAAATAATTAAAAGTAAAGATAAAAAGGAATATTTTAGGGAGTTGTGTTTTTGTTTGTTGACGGCTGGAACGTCAGCAGAGCTGGGAATAAAAACAATAAATCATCTTGGAGGGGTTATTTTTTATGGGAATGAAGAAGATATTCTTGAAAGTTTGAAAGAAGTTTATCGGTTTTATAATGTTCGCAGCAGATTTATATTTTTAGCTAGAGATAAATTTAAGTTAATAGATTTTACTAAGGGGGGAAATGAATTGAGAGATGAAATTGTTAAGAATATTTTGGGTATTGGATATAAGGAGGCTTCGCATTTTTTGAGGAATATTGGATATAAAGGATATGCTATTTTAGATAAGCATATTATTAATTGTTTGTTTGAGTTGGGAGTTATAGAAGAGAGTAATCCTCCCAAAAATAAAAATGAATATTTAGAAATTGAAGAAAAGATGCGGCAGTTTGCGAAAAAAATAGAAATTGATTTCGATGAATTGGATTTAGTTTTGTGGAGCTGGAAGACGGGGAAGATTTTGAAATAAAGGTAACAATTAATTTTATAAATGGATTATTTGATGTTCTTTTATGGATGAAAGGTATTCATTGAAAGATGTTGCGAGGCTTGCTTTTGAAGATTGGGAAGATTTTGTTGATATGGTGAAAATAAAAGGAATTCCCATAGATTTTTCTCTTAATTTAGCTGGAAATGATTATAGAAATATTTTTTTAGAAACAGACATTGAAAAACTTAGCAAATTAGTTGTGAGTGAACTTGTTTTTAATTCAATGAAATCTACTTTGGCGATAAGTGCATTAACAGATATTCTGAGGGAGAATTTTAATAAATCTCGTTTTTTAGAGAGACTTCCAAAAGTTGAAGTTGGATTGTATTCTAGAGATAGAGAGGATGTTTTGTATGTTGAAGATAATGGAAAGGGAATTTCTCCAGAAATAAGAAGTAAGATTTGGGAATATGGTTTTTCTACTTTTGGGACTACGGGTATTGGACTTGTGGGAGTTAAAAAGACCGTGAGTGAATATCGTGGAAGAATTGAGGTTGAAAGTGAAGAAAATGTGAGAACTCGATTTTCTGTTTATTTTCCAAGATGATTAATTTGTTTCGCTTGACGAGGATAAATGTAAAATACTTTTAACATAATTGTTCATGAAAAATCTTTTTTTATTGCAGATATTTCTTTTTTAAGATAAGGAATGTCTTCGTGAACTGTTTTCCATACTGTCTCTAAATTTACTCCAAAATAATGATGCATTAGTTTGTCTCTCATTCCTGTAATTTTTATCCAAGGCACATTATTATATTTCTTTCTAAAACTTAAAGGCAGATTTTTGACAGCTTCGCCGATTATTTCTATTTCCCGGATTACTGCGCTTTGTTTCTCTCTATTTTCAAAGAACTTTTCTTTTGAGACATTCATCATAAACAATTCTATATTTTTTATATTATCAAGTATATGGTTTATAAAAATAAGAGCGTTCTTTTTCATATTATTCTTACCTCTTCAGAGAGAATTTTATCTTTAAGATAAGGGCTGATTCCGCCATAAGTCAGTAAATCAACTCTTTTTTTTAGGGCTTTCTTTAATTCTAATTCTATTCCAACTAATGTCATTAAACTTTCATCACAATCAATTAGTATGTCAATATCACTATTTTTTTTGTTATCTCCTCTTGCATAGCTTCCAAATAATCCTGCTTTTGCTATATTATGTTCTTTTAGAACTTTAATTATTTTTGTTATAATTGACTTATTATTTTTCATTATATGCAAAAGCTCATGAAGTTTTTAAATATTGAGTTTTATTTTGGCTTTAGATTTTCTTGTATTTTTCTAAACAAATAGATGGATTAATTATCTTCTCATATTTCTTGTGATTAGTTTAGAAACTATTTTGTAGATTAGATAAAGAATTACTAATGAAATTATTATCAGGATGAAAGCGTATTTTCCGATTTCGAGATATTTTATAATTTCGTTTAGCGTGCTTCCGAAAAAGAAACCGAGCGAGGTGTAGAGAATTGTTAATGGAAGAGTTGTTATTATTGAGACGATTAAAAATTTTCTAAGAGGAACTCTTAATGCGCCGGACATAAGCAGAGTGATTGTTGAGAGCGGTGCAGTTGGTTTTCCGATAATCATTGCCGCGAGAAAGTTTTTGTTAAGTTTATTTTCTAATTGTTTTATTTTTGATTTTTTTATTCCCCATTTTGCTCCGTATTTTTCAACGAGGGATTTTCTTAAATAGAATCCAACGCTGTAATGAATTAAGTCACCAATTACATCGCCTAAGAAAGCTATTACAAAAATTATCCAGATGTTGAAATAACCAAGAGAGGCAGCGAAGGACGCGAACATTGTTGTCAAAGGACCTTCGGCGATCATTAAGAATAAAATTGCGACATATCCAAATATTTGGAATTCTGAAAATCTTGAAATTAGTTCTGGATAATTCATTTTACTCTTTTTCTGATGATAATATTGAAGTTATGATTAGGATTCCTAAAACAGAAATAATTGTAATTGTAATTGCTTCAATTAGTTTTCCCTGGATTGGACTAATACCTGCGGTTATGTTTACCCATTCTGTTATGACCTCTTTCCATGTTAAGGCTATTAAAAAACCAAATGCAGCGACGATTGCAGTGTTAATTGATTTCTTGAATTCGGTTTTGAATGCTTTTGCAGAAGATTTTGCTTTTGAATGAAGGTGTTTTAGTCTTGAAACTTCTTGTTTGAGTTCTTTAACTTCTTGTTTTTTTTTGAGTTTTTCTTTTAGTTTATTAGTCTTTTTGTTTTGTTGTTTTTCTTTTTCTGGCATGAATTTATGAAGAAAGGTTGATTTTTAAGTTTTTGTTAATTTGGAGCGTGTCTAAAAAATAGTTTTTTCTAATGGTTTATTCCGACGCAATTTCATAGTCCCACCATCCACTCCCCTACCACCCGCCCGAGTAGTTAGTGAATTAATGAAATTCCGTCGGTAAATAATATTATATTGAATGAATTATTCGACACGCCCGTTAATTTGCTTCGCCTGACGGCTCAGTTATTAAAGAGAGTTAATCTAGATTCATTCATTCATAAGTTGAGTTACTTGCTTTTGCTTTGTTTCACCCCCTCAACCAAGCCAGTATTTTTGGTATTCTAAAAACTTATAAATGATTAAATTATAGAAATTTAATCATTAAAGCCCCTGTAGTATATGGAGGCCAAGTATGTCTATTCGCAACCCCACTCGAAATTCGGGCGATTTGAAAGTCTCGCGAAGTTGCTTTACTCGCGACCCCGCTCCACCACCATCGCCCAAAGAACCTAAACGCGAAGTCGTTCGCCCTCTCAGCCGATCTAGCATACTTGGATTTATTATTTGCAGAGGAATAAATAATTAAATCATGCAAACATGATTTAAAGAAGCCCCTGTAGTATAGAGGCCAAGTATGCCTATTCGAGCCCACGACTTGCTATTAGTATCATTAGATTGTTCAAGTCGTAAACTCTCACCCTCTCAACCGAGTTCGGCATACTTAATTCTAAAAACTTATAAATGATTAAATTATAGAAATTTAATCATTAAAGCCCCTGTAGTATAGAGGCCAAGTATGCCGCCCTCTCATTACCGAAGTTTAGTCGATGAGATGGTAACTTCAGTCCCCTTAGGACAGGTATCCTTGTTATATCCTCTGATTTTTTCAAGGATATTTCAGAGAACGGCGGTGACCCGAGTTCAAATCTCGGCGGGGGCATTAGAACTAATAGGGCGAAATATTTATAAAGTAGGGCTTTATTATATTTCTTAATGAAAACACCATTTGGAAAAGTTAATATAGAGCGTATTGAAATAATTAAGCGTGCGTATGAAATAGAGGGGAGAATGACTTTAAGGCGTTGCTTTTATGTTTTATATGGAAAGGGAAAAATAAAAAATTCAAAAAGCGCATACCAAAGTTTATCACAAATATTTCTTAAAGCGAGAGAGTTGGGTTATTTAGATTGGAATATTATAGAGGATAGGCACAGACAAATTTTAAGAAGAACTACTTATAGTGATTTTGATAGTGCGTTTGATATTTTGTGTAAATATTATAGAAAAGATAGTATGTTATCACAAGATAATTATGTTGAAGTTTGGATAGAGAAAGACGCAGTTGCAGGAATTGTTTATGATTTAACGTATGATTTAGATGTGTTGCTACTAGTAGGGAAAGGATTTGTTAGCGGAACACATTTAAAAAAAGCGAGCGATAGATTTAAAGAAATTGATAAACCAATTACTATTTTATATATTAGTGATTATGATTGTGAGGGTGAATTTTTTAAAAGAAAAGCAGAAGAGAAATTAAAAGAGTATGGTTGTGAAAACGTTAGTATTAAAAAAATTCTTTTAACTAAACCACAAATAAAGAAATATAAGTTATTAATTAATTTTGTTGAATTTAAAAAAGAACAATTAAGAAAAAATTATGTTCAAGAATTTAAGAAAAATAATAAAGATTTAGGGAATGACGGAGAAATACAAGTTGAGTTAGACGCGCTTTCTAACATAGAATTAAAAGTGATTTTACAAAAAGAATTAGATGATTTGGTTGATAGCAAAATAGCAGAATTATCAGATACGGAAAGTTTGAAAGAGGTTGAAAAATGGAAAAAGAAAAATTTAAAAATAAAATGAAAGAACAAAGTTTAGTATTAAAGATAAAGAATGTTAGCGAGGCAGATAAGAGCTATAATTTTAAACACCTTATAGAACAGCAATTAAAGAATATTCTAGAAAATAAGAAAATTAGTAATAAGAATAAACAATTAATTATTTCATTTTTACAGAATTGCATTAATGAAAGTTTAAGTAATGCAAGAGTGAGTTTTTATATTTCAAAATTTAAGATTATTACTAGGATAATTAAAAAAGATTTTGATAAATGTGAAAAAGGAGATATTGAAAAATTTATTAGTGAAATTTCTAGTAGGTATGATAAAGCAGAAACAAGAAGAGCTTTTATAGTTACCATAAAAAAGTTTTATAGATATTTAACGGGTGAAGATAACCCGAAAGTTATTAGTTGGATTAAAGGAAAAAATTATAATAAAACTGCAAAACGCCAAAGTGAGAAAATAAAAATTGAGAATATTTTAACAGCGCAAGAAGTAGAATTAATGATAGAAAAGGCGAGTAATCCACGAGATAGAGCATTAATGGGTTTATTGTATTATAGTGCGGGGCGTATTGGTGAGGTTATTATTTTAAGAATTAAAGATATTGAGTTTAATGATTATAGAACTATTGTAGGTTTGAATGGAAAAACGGGTTATAGAAAAGTGCCTGTTATTGAATGTAGTAAGATGTTAAAGGATTGGTTAGAATATCATCCAGATAAAAATAATAAAGAAGCGTATGTTTGGGTTAGTTTTGCAGATGTTAATAGAATTAAAAATTTAAATAAAGGCGGAAAAAATAAGCAAGAATTACGAGAGCCAAAAATTAATTCTAGCCAACATATCGGGGTTAGATATGTAGCTAAACTTTTAGGAGAGTTAGGTGATTTAGCGGGAATTGATAAAAAAGTTAATCCACATAATTTTAGACATTCTAGATTAACAGCTTTGGGAATAATGGGTATTGATGAAGATATGATAAAACTTTATGCGGGGCATAGTAAAACTTCTAATGTTACTAGTATGTATAAACATTATAGTTATGATAACTTAAATAATGAATTTGATAAATTATACGGGATTAAAACAGAAGAAAAAAATAATGAATTGATTAATTGTTTTAGGTGTGGGCATTTAAATAGAAATACGCTAGAAGTGTGTGAGAACTGCGGTTTAGCTTTAAATGTGAAAGAGGCGGGAAATTTAGATAAAATAAAAAAGAAACAAGCGAGCGTAAATAAAATTATGAAGGTATTGTTAGAAGATGATGTATTTAAGAAATTTCTAGCGCGTTATTTAATTGATAAAAATATGGTTGATTATGCTAAACAATTAGCCGAAGAGGAAAATTAAAATATAAAATAATAATATTTAAAAAAGATATAAACCTTAATAGTATATTAAAAAATGAGAAAAGAAAAAATAGAAAAACGAAAACGTGGAGTACCTTATTTAGGTAGTATTGATTTAGAAATTTTGGAATTTTTAGATACGCCGAATTATATAGCAAATAAAAACGGGTGGGCGGTTTTGGATGTTGTTGAAAAAATGGGAATACAACATAATAACCTTAAACCGCATATTGATAAATTATTAAAATTAAAATTAATAGTTGTAGTTGATTTAAGCGATTATAAACATAAAGGAAAAAGGATTATTGAAAATAAAAAAGTTGGTTTAACTTCTATTAAAGCTAGAAATAATTTTTGGCTTGAAAATTATGCGGATTTTGATGGGGATGAGAAATATAAAGAAGAGGCAAAGAAAGAGAATGAATATTTTGATTTTATTATTTCATTCTTTAGAGATATAAAAAAATATTTTTATGATAAAGAGAATGAAGAATTTTTAAAATTAGATTTGCGAAGTAAAGAAACGCAAGAAAACTTTAAACAAAATTATTCAAGAAAAAATGAAAAGACAACTACTAAAAAGTAACTAATGTATTCTTTTAGTTTATATCTTATTAAAGTATATTAGCACAACATTTAAATAGTTTTAATAAGATATTATTAAAATGGTGCAGACAACAAAAACGATTTCATTTACAGAGGAACTAGATAGGCAATTAGGTGAGGCGGTTGATGATTTAAATAAAACGCAGATTACGGGCGCTATTTCTAAAAGTAAAATAATTCGTGTCGCTGTGTCGGAATATCTGGAAAAGTTAAATAAAATAAAAAAAATTCGTAAAGATTACGCAGACGTAACTAAAACCGCCGAAGATATTTTAAAAGAAAATGGATATTGATTTTTGTGTAACAGACGCTAAATATTGGAAACCCATAATTGAGGAAATTAAAAAAATTCAGGAACATCGCGAAATTTTGAAAGCTAGTTTTGAGGGAATTAAATAAATTTTTTGAGGTAATAAAAATGTGTTGTGATAAGTATAAAAAAGTAAGAGTAATTTTTGAGGATTTAAACGCTATTAATAAAAGCCGTTCTAAAGTTGGTTATATTCTTTCTAAAGATAATGAATTTGTAGAAATTAAAACAGATAATCGCACGGAGTTTATACCGATTTGTAAAATAATCAGAATTGAGGTTTTAGAAAATGGATATAAATAATTTAACAAACGCTGTAAAAGAAATAGAAAAAAATATTAAGATATTGGAAAATTCTAAATTTGAAAAAATAAAATATCTTGTTAAGAATGGGCGACAAGTTAAGCTAACTTTATGTAATGATGATTTAAAAAATTTGTTTGATGTTGAAGAAATTAAAAGTGTTGAGAAATTTGTAAATACTTCTAAATTTTCTAAACAAGTTAGGATGTATGAATTTAAAAGTGGATTTATAATTTTAAAATGAAACAGAAAAAAGATTATGAAAATACAAACGGGTTAAGCGATAGCAAGTTAAAAGAATTATTTGATAGAAAGTTTAGAGAAGTTTTAAGATTAAGAAATTGTGATAAAATAAAAATTAGGTTGGTGAAAAATGGAAAATAATGATAAGATAATAGAACGGGGAAAACAAACTTTTAAAGAAAAGGAGAAATTTGAAAAAATGAAATTAAAGAAAGACGATATTGTTCAAATTATATGGAGAGACGCTACTTCTTCAGAAGATTTTCCAATTCATAAAATTAAAAACCCCACTGAAATGTTATCTGTTTGTAAAAATGTTGGTTTTTTTGTTGGTAGGGATAAAGGGGCGATTTGTGTTGCAACACAAATTAGCGATGATTTGAAAATGGATTTATTAGTAATCCCTTTAAGTTGGACTATTAAAATTATAAAATTAAAAGGTAAATTAGAAAATGGAAACCCAAAATAATTATAATGTTGATAAGCTAGAATTTAGGCAGATTGTTCTAGGGCATATTAAAAGGATTTTAGAAATAGGTAGCCACGAGTTACGGGATACCACGCGACAGATTGATACAGCTAACCACACGCAGATTATAGAACAAGAGGATACAAGATATAGTTATATACAAGCGATAGAAAATTTAGCTTATGTTTTAATACCTTATTTTGATGATGAGATATTACAAGTTTATGAAAGATGTGAGAGAATTATAAATGGGTTTGGTTATGAGGTTAGAAATATTTTAAATAAAACATTTGAACGAATAAAAAAGGAAACAGGGAAAGAAAATTTAGAAAATGTTTTTGTTTTAGAGATGAGGTTAAGATATTCAAAGAAATTATTTATTGCATTAAATATGCTGTTAAAGAGAAATGATTATTTGAAGAGTGCTATTTATGGAGAGGAGAAAGATGAAGTTGCGCAAGATAATGAAGAGAGTGAGGAATAATGGCGAACGCAATAGTAATTTATCGCGGGAAAGCAAAAAATAATAGTTGGGCGCGTTGGATGGTTAGCAGAACTATGAAACAGAATAAAAATAATCTTATTTCTGTGGTAGGAAAAACGGGCAGTGGAAAAACCCTAAGTGCTATTTCTATATGTGAGATAATGAGTAAAATGGATGGTGTTCCTTTTGATGTTAAGATACACGTAGTTTTTACTTTAAAAGAATTAATGGATTTAATTAATAGCGGAAAGTTAAGGCGAGGTAGTAAAATAGTTTGTGACGAATTTCAGTGTAGCGTATCCGCGCGTGAATTTCAAACTAAAGCAAACAAAATTTTTAATTATGTATTAAGCACGTTTAGGCATTTGAATTTAACTTTATTCTTTTGCACACCATTTGAAACCTTGTTAGATAAGAACACTAGAAAGTTATTTCACGCACGTATTGAAACTATGAACATTAATAAGAATAATCAAACGTGCAGATTAAAACCGCGCTATATTGAGTATGCAGATTTTAAAGCCGAGCCATATAGAAAACAAATGATTGTTTGCTATAAAGATGATAGTGGTAATAATAAATCGCGCCCGTTATTTTATTGGGATGTTCCGCGCCCGAGTAAAGAGAATGAAGATAGTTATGAGAAAATGAAGTTTGATTTTACTAGAAGATTGAATAAAAATATTTCATTAGAGTTAAAGAGTGATAGAAGTTTAACAGATGAGTATAAAGAAGAGATAGTAATTAGAAAGCCACTAACACAAACGCAAGAGCGGGTTATGAAAGTGCTAGCAAACATAAAAGAGAGTAATAAGTTTGAGCGTGCAAGTGAGATATTAAAGATTAGTTTAAATGCAATACATCAAAACAAGACATTAGCAGAAAAGAAAGGTTATAGTGTTGGGGAGTTTAAAGAAAATGTTGAAGATAAGAATACAGAACAGCAATAAGTTTATTGATGTGGCGGTTGAACATCCCTATTTATTAGGTAGCCCTGAAGTGTATGAGCGAGAACTTAAACCAAAGCTACAAGAGATTATTAATAGGGATAACTTAAAGTGTAGCGGTTGCGGTAAGCCCTTAATTAATAGGGGTTGGAAATGTGTTAATCACCGCCCTATGAGTGCGGGCGGGTTTAAAGAAAAGTTAAGGGTTGAAAATAAAGATACAGCAATTCATTATATAGATTATGAATTAAAAGATATGTGGGCTATGTTCTTATTTTGTTTTGATACCCGCGCAGATTGTATAAGTAAATGGAAAGACAAGCGCCCAAAATGAATAAAGATATTGATAGTATGAGCCGAGAAGAGTTAGTTAGATTAATTAATAATATGATAAATGAAAAGGAGTTTGGATTAAACCCAATTAATAAAGTTAGTGTTTGTGATGTTGAAGTAGCTAGTAGTATGGAGAGTTTAGATAGTTGTAAGAAAGCTGTTAATGATTTGATTAAACAAAATAAAAAGTTTATTACATTAAGACAAAATAAAATTAAAGCTGATAGTTTAGGTTATTTTGGGTGAAGTGAATGTATTACTACAAAAGTGAATGTAGTAATATGTAGTAATTCACGATTTATAAATAAAGATAATTCTGTTTTCTTGATGTTAAAACTAATAGCTTGTTTAATCGCGATTAGAATTTCTAAACAGATTAGAGAGAACTATATTAAAAGATGTGTTGGGTGTGGCGCGGAGTTAGATATAGAAGATTATTTTTTTAATAATTGCTGTGAGTATTGCGGTAGCACACAAGGTTATGATAAAGAGTATTGTGGAAATTCTGAATTAAATAATTGTGTGGTGTTAGAAAATGTTTAAAGATATTGAATTATTTAACCCGAAGTTTGTAAGAACAGAAAGAGAAACTACTAACTATGAAACAGGCGCGGATTATAATGAGAATATTTATTTTGATTTTGTTAATGGTGATTATGTTGCGCGGGATAAAGAAAGATACTGCGATTTAACTTTAAAACAATATTTAGAAAATGTTGAGAGAGAGAAAGGGTTTGTTAGCTATCATATATCTTTAAGGAGTTCGGACAACAAGAAAGCGTTATTAGTTTTTGAAAGTGATAAGAAAGGTGATGATGTTATTAAAAAATTGACTAGGTTAGTTAGAGAGAAGGGCGTTAAATTTATTCTTAAAACAAGTGGAAATAGAAGTTTGCATTTAGTAATACCTATTATTGCAGAAACCGAAGAGGAGTATAATAGGCAGTGGCTAGGGATATTTTATTTATTAGACGCAAGAGATAGAGAGTTTATTGATGAACAATTAAATAAATTTTCGGGGCAGGTTAGGGGTTTTGAAAGTTTGCATTTAAAAACTTATGATAAAAGCGAGGTTTTAGAATATGATTAATTTAGAATTAGAAGATTTTGAGAATAATAAAAGAATAGTTAATAGCTTTTGTTTAGAAAATAAATCTAATAAAAATTCTAGCGCGGGTGTTACTTCGGTTATGGGTAGAAGTAAAAACACCCGTTCTAGTTTTTTATTTGATACTATTGAACTAAATAGACAAGAACAGCTTTTAGAGGTTGCTAGGAATTTAAAAAAAGGTGAGCGTGGTGTTTGCTTAACTTACATAGCTAGCAAGTTAAAAAAGAATGATGAGAATAAAAAGTTTTTTGAAAAGGTTGTTAAAACTATTAAAGATAAGCGTGAGTTTGATATTAGTGAGGAGTTGAAAAAAGGTTATAATGTTTTTGAGAAAGGTTATAGTAAAAAGCTAGTTGATAAAACAGAACACGGGCGAGAGATTGTTAAGGCGTTGTATGGATATGAAAGAGAACTTATTATTAAGCGCGGGATAAATGAGGTTTGGGATGACTATAAAGCAAGAGTTAGTTTAATTGAAGATAAAGAAAAGCGAGAGAGAAAATTTAAGGAATGTGAAGAGGCGAAAGCATTTTTAGAAGCGAGAGGATTTTTAGAGTTTATACCTGACGCACGTAACGGAATACAAATTTATCATAGTTTAAGATTAATGGAAAATAGCGGGGGCTTGAAAATTACAAGAGAGGATTATAATGTTTTGGATTTAGGATTTAAAGAAGATATGATTAAAGGAACGCTAGCAGAGAGCGGGCTTAATGAACTTAATGAAGAATTGAAAGAAGTTAATGAGCTTGTTAAGAAAGAGTTGGAAAGTAAGAATATGGTTGTTGAGTTTAAGCCCGAGATACCAAAGCCCGCTAAAAATGATTATGGCGATTTTGGTTTAATGAATAAAGGGAATAAAAAATTTACAAAAATATATTATGATATTGAAACAGATTATAAACAAGAGGCGTGTTTAATTGGTGTTTATAATAAAGATTTAAAGAGGATTGTGTTAGCGCAGATTGTTAAAGAGATTAGATTAAAAGAGGGTGAGCAAAAGATTAACCCGAGATTTGAAAAAAGTTATAAGGATGGTTTTGAAATTATTAAGTGCGAGGTTGTTAATGGATATGAGGCGGTATTTTTAGCTGATTGTGAAAGTTATTTAGCTTGTGTTTGTAATTCTTTAATGAGGCAAGGCGATAAAACACCTAGCATATTAAAAGAAATGATTAAAGGAGTTGATATAAACTTTAATTATTTTTCAGAAATTTACAACAATAAAAGGCGTAGCTTGTGGATAGCGCATAATTCTAATTTTGATATTAATAAATTAAATCTAACTGCGAGAAATGGATTAAAACATATTGATAGTAGCGGGGTTAAGGTTGAAGATATTATTATTAATACTTTTGGGAATAAGAAAAGATATTTAGGTTATTTATTTAATCCCGATAAAAATTTAAATGAGCGCGAGAAGTGGGGCGTTAGCTATAAGCTAGGGAATAGAAATATAGGAGTTTATTTTAAAGCTAGCACGCAGAAATACGGGTTATGGGAAAAGCCCGAGATTGAATTAAAACCTATTCAGAAAGAAAGCGATAATTATGTTTATGCGCTTGATAGTGTTTTAGTTGCTAGGGCGTTGCAGAAAAAGAGCGCTAGCTTAAAGAATTTAGGTGATGAGTATGATTTAGAAGTTAAGAAAGCAGAAAGCGAATATAATTTTAAGGGCGGTGAGTTGTGGAGTAGCGCAGAAAAAGATATTAAAGAAGTTGAGTATTTGATTAAAGATTTATTTGTTACTGATTATGTTTTTAGAGAGCTAACGAAAGAGCTTGATGTTATTGAGAATTTACTAGGGTTAGTTAAGATTGATAAAGATAGAATTAAAAAACACGCGTCTGAAATGCCTTATTTGTATAGGGTTTATTCTACTGCGAGTTTATCAAAGCTGTTTTATCAAATAAAGTATAGTGAGGATTATGATGATTGGAAAGTTAAACACGGCAATTCTAAATTTTATGAAAATATAAACGAGCTGTTTAAAGAGGTTTATAGCGGTGGTAGAGTTGAGATATTTAGGCACGGGATTATAAAAGATAAGAAAATAGTTTATTCTGATTTTGCTAGCTTATACCCGCACACTTCTTATTTAACAAATGTAGAGCCGTTAATGAATGATATTTTAAACAAGAAATTAAAATTTACTTCGGATATTGAAGAGATTGAATATAGCTTTTGGGTTATGATACATAAGCTAGCAAAGAAGATTAAGAATAAAGAGCCGTTGGTTAAAGAGGATTTTTGTGATAGCGCGGTTTTAAATGTTAAAATTAATAATATTAATTTAAGGTTAAGCAGAAAGGCGAACATATTTAGAGGGAAAGTTAAAACAGACGCTAATAAAAGAAATCGTTGCGATTTAATTATAAATAAAGGTAGCGTTGTTAATGTTAGCTGTTATGATTTATGTTATAGTGTTCTTGAACAGCATTTAATTAATAATATTAATTTAGAGGATTTACAGAAAGATATTATTTTTAATAAAGGTTTAATGGTTGTGCCGAGTTATAGAACTTCTAAAAATGAAGATATGCACACGTTACTTTATGAAAGAAGAGGTAGTATTAAAAATGAGATTAAGGGGATTGAAAAGATTAAAGAGAATGAAGAAAAAATAAAACATTTGAAAAGCCAAAGTGAATTTATTAAAATTATTCTAAATGCGGGTTATGGAATTACTGCGGAATTTAATAACGATAGAGCGGGGCAATTTTATAACCCTATTTTAGCGAGCAGTATAACGGGAATGGCTAGGTTAATGAATAACATAACAGAAATAAGCACGAGGTTTTATGGTTTTGATGTTTATTATTCTGATACTGATAGTTGTCTAATGGATAGCGGGGGTTATGATATTGTTAGTAATTTGTTTAAGGATGTTTGCGAATTAAAAAACGAATTAAGTGAGAATGTTTTTGTTAATAATATGCTTATTGTAGGCGCGAAAGAATACGCATATTTTACAAATAATAAAGAGGAGTATGGGGTTAAAACTCACGGAGTAGGTTTTAGAGCTAGCGGTTATAAAAGTGTTCTTGATAAATTATTTAGAAGTTTGATTAATGGAGTTGATAAAGATACAGCAATTAAAGAGGCGGTTGGTGTTGCGCCTATGTTAAGAGGTTTTAATTTTTCACACGTATATGGTAGAACTAGCACGCTATACACGGGATTAGCAGATATTATTAATAAAAAGAAAGAAAGTTTAGGCGAGTATAAAATAGATGATAGTGTGTTTAAATGTTATCAATATGGAAAAACGGGTTTGTTTATTTCTGATTGTGAGAATATAACAAAAGGCACGTTCGGGTTAATGTTTAGATTGAGTGAGCCGAAGATTTATTTTTTTAGTGTTAAGTATGGTTTTAATGATAAGATGTTAAAAGAAGTTTTAGAAAATATTGAGGGTATATCTGAAAACGATAGAAAGATTATTTTAGAAAGATTAGATAGTAAGTATAGCGAGATTTTATTTTTAGATAAATATTTAGGGAAAAACGAAGATAATGTTAAACGTAGAATTTTAGAGGGTGTTGTTGGTGAGGGTAATGTTTGCGTGCCTTTTGATTGTGAAGTGAAAGAAGATATTAATATAAGTTTTAATGAGAAAAAGTTAGAGCTTGATGGTGTTGAATACTGCGGTATGGTTGAATTACCTAAATTTGATTTTGCTAGTAAAATGCAAGCGGATTTAACAACATTTTACAGCAAGGCGATAACTTCTATAAGCAAGAGTTTAAGCTATTGGTTTGTTAAAAGGCAAAATCCCGATAATGCAGAAGAGGTTTTTAATAAAAGAAATAGCGAGTTGTTGATACCACAGAAGAAAAACGAGATATTAGTGCCGTTAAATATGGTTGAAGTGCCTGAAAGTGAGGCACAGATTAAGCTAGCCCTAGAAGAGAGAGAAAAGAAGAAAGTTTTAGATAAATATTTTATGAAAACAGAAACGGGCGGTTATTATGGATTAAAAAAGAAAGTTGATTTTAGTGAGATTAAAGATGAACTTTTAACAATATTAAAACCTAGAAACACAATAATAACAGAAGAGTTTAATAAAAAGAAATATTGGTTTGAGGTTACTAGCTATAAAGCAAATAACTTTAATGCAGTTTTAAGGATTAATGTAGTTGTTGGAAATCCGCCAATACTAAAATATTATTTATGGATTAATCCAAGACATTTTAACTCTTTTTTTAATGTTGATTTGTGGAACGCGAGCTATACGGATTTAATGTTTAGTAGTGAGGGGTTAAGTAATGTTGTGAATAAGGTGTTTGAAATTGCTTATAATAATTCAGAACATTCGCACGGAGTTGTTTATAATTCTATTTTAAGCGGGTTTAGTAGAGGCGCGAGTTATAGCTTAAATGATTTGAAAAAGAATAATAAATATTTTTTAGATATTTGTTATAGCGTTGCGTGTTCGTTTATTGTTATGAATAGTGTTAAGCATAGCAGTTTAAAGATAGGGCGTTTAGATTTGAGTAAAAATATTAATATGAATGTTGGAAAGGATAGGCAAGATTTAGTTATATCTTTTTTACAAACGCAAATGAATAAAGAAGTTGGTGATTTTTTAGATTTTAAGAGTAATAATAATTTTGTTGATAGGGTTAGATTGAGTGAAAAAATTTATACGGCTAGTAGCGGGCATTATAGCGGGCTTGTGAATAAACGAACAAAAATAAGCCAAGTAATTTATAACAAGAGCCAACAGCTAGATTATAAATTATTAAAGAGTTGTAGAAAGAAAAGTTTTAATTCTAGACAAATAACTAAATTTTATGAACAGAAATTAGAGATAGAGCGAAAAAATAAAGATACTAATGTGTGGCGTTTAGAAGTTCAAGCATACGGATATAAAGCAATTCAGAAAGCCGTTAATAGCTATGATAAGATTATGAAGAAAATGGAAAATTTGCTTTTGATTGTGATTAGATTAATTAATAAGATTGATATGAGTGATTTTGTTTTATTAACACAATTAGGTGAAGAGAGTAAAGCGTTTAGTTTTTGGTTTAATGATATTGTGAAAGAGAGATATAAACCGCCGTTGCTTTTGGTTACGTGAGATTTTTTATTTTTATTATTAATAATTTTGGTTAGCTTTTGCTTTAATTTCTCTATTAAGTGAATGTATTACTACATATTACTACATTCACTTACTTTTGTGTTTTGAAGTGAATGTATTACTACATTCACTTACTTTTGTGGTATTTTTTAAGTAGGATATTTACACGAACGAATATGTCGCCTTTATTATTACTATAAGTTAAGCTATTCTCCGAACGATTAGAGTTTGAAATAAGGTTATGATTGTTGTGTTGATGAATATATTAGTTTTTTTATTATTCTTTTAGTATTTTTCAGTGTTTTACAGCATATAACCGCCATCACGCGCGTATTAAATTAACTTATAAGGTGAGAATTTTTAGGTATTATTCTATTGAAAGGGGTTGTTGTGGCTAGAATGAAGATGAAAGGATATAAGTAAAGAATTTCAGCAAGGGATTAGCAATAGGTTTTAATATTGTTTCTCTAACATTAATCTTGTGTGATGTCCCATAATTACTTTACACTTTAGATTTATCTAAGGTGGTATTTTATAGATAATAATTGGGAACCAAAAGTATTTTAATAATTGAATATATAGAAATTCATAATAGGAGGACTATTAAAATGAATGACAATGAATTTATCGACGACATTTTAGGACATCACCGAATAGGAAACAAAGCCATTACTGAAATGGAATTAAGTAAAGAGATTAATGAACTCTTTGATGTGAATAGAGAAATGTGAATTTTATTTTTTCTTTTTTATTAATGAAGTTGCGATTAGGAAGCAGTTAAAGATTTTCTATTTGCAAGAAGGGAAAGAGAATTAAAATGGTTTGGAATAAAGTTATAAAACCAGATTTAAAAAATGAGCAAGAAAAGGTAGCTTTATGCGTTTAAACGCTATTCTAGGGAAAGGATAAAGAAAGATATTTATAGTAGCGGTGTGTTATAAAAATACAAAGGTTTATTTTTCACGTCGGAATTTTGAAACAAAAACAATACTTCTTATTTAATTACTACTATTTTATACATAACCAATATACTTAAAAGTGTATAGGGTTAAGTGTCTTTTCGGCGGGGGCGTTCCTCAATTTGAACAGTTCAAATCTCTGCTCGCGAGCTCACTCACATCAAGCGATTTGGTAAGTTCGTGAACGTCGCTCGGCGGGGGCGTATATTTTAAAAACTTGTTTTTCTTTTCTTGTTTTATGGAAAAGAGGTTGAAGAAGTTTGTTAAATCAGTATGGAATTTGCGTTGGTATACAAAAACTCTTCTCATTATTTTAATTTTATTTGTCATTTGGTTTTTGATTTTAACTTTTAAAACAGGATTGATTTTTAAAGGCGAGATTGATAAAAGGGATTTTGGTTATTGGAATTATGAAAATGGAATTATTGCTGGTGCAGAAGAATTTGAATTACCAGGGAATAAAGAAACTTGTTGGTTATTGATCCATAGTTATTCTTCGACGCCGATGGAGATGAAAGAAGTTTCTGAAAGAATTAATAATGAATTTGGAGATTATGTTTTTGTTCCGCGTTTGAAAGGGCATGGTGAAGTTCCAAGTCAAATAAAAGATTTATCTTTAGATGATTGGTATGAACAAGTTGAAGAAGATTTTGATTTGTTGAAAAGTGGGTGTGAAAATGTTAATGTTGTTGGAAGTAGTTTTGGAGGGGCATTGACTTTAAGATTGGCTGAACAAAAAGATTTGAAAAATGTTTATCTTGCGAATGCTTATTTGACGACGACAAATCGTTGGTATTATGGGTTCCCTGTTGATTTTTATTTAGATTATTTTTCAGATTATTTGATTTATACAGAGAAAGTAGAAATTGGACAGATTAATGATCCTGAAGGATTGAAGATGCATGTTGCATATAGGAATTTTCCAATACAGCCTGTTAAAAATTCTTTTGGATTTTTGGAAACAACAAAAAATGAATCTTGGAAAGTTGAAGAGCCTGTTTTAATTTTACATTCGCCAAACGATGTTACTGCTGATTTTGATACGATGAAAAAAATTTTTGAAGATGTTTCTAGTGAAGTAAAGGGGTTTAAGGAATTTCCAAAATCTAATCATATTTTGTTTTTAGATTATGATAATGAAGAAGTAATAAAAAGTATTTTAGATTTTGAAAAGGAGAACAGATGAAGAAAATAGTTAAAAAAAATGGGAAGTTAAGTAAAAAGAAGATTGTAATTTATATTTTGTTGGCGATTTTTTGTTTTTATGGAATTATGTTTTTGTACCATTCTTCGAAGCCATTGCCTGACGGAGTTAGTTTTGAAGGAGAAATTTACGAAGTTGATGCGAACAATGTTGAATTTATTTATGATATAACTTATAGAGATGAGTATGATAATGAAATTATTGAGCAGAAAATTTTTGATAAAGTGTTAGAGACAATTGATAATGCTGAGGAATTTATTCTTCTTGATTTTTTCTTGTGGGATGCTGGCGAGGATGTTCATAGGGATTTATCTACGGAGTTAGTTAATCATTTAATTGAAAAGAAAAAAGAAAATCCCGAGATAAAGATTAATTTTATGACAGACAGTTATAATACTTTTTATGGTTCGAAAAGACATGAAGGTTTTGATAAATTAGAAGAGAATGGGATTGAAGTTGGTTTTACTGATTTAGATAAATTGCGAGATAGTAATCCTATTTATTCGGCGGCTTGGAGGATTTTTTTTAAGCCATTTGGAGTTCCTGAAAAATGTGAAAAGAGTTTGATTAAATTAGGAGGTGAGAAACGATGCATTCGGTCTGCGTTGAAAGCTTTGAATTTTAAAGCAAATCATAGAAAAGTTCTTGTTGCTGATAATTATATTAATGGTTCTAAAAAAGTTGTTTCGATTGTGACTTCTGCGAATCCAAGTTCGCATGGAAGCAAATATTCTAATGTGGCGTTGTATATTGAAGACGAGATTTGGAAAGATATTTATTATTCTGAAAAAGCTGTTGCTGATTTTTCTAAGGAAAATTTTGTCGAGCACGATTTTGATATAGATAATGTTAATATTGAAGATTCGGCAACTGTTCAGTTTTTGACAGAGGGTAAAATAAAAAAGAATTTTGTCGACGAGATTGATAAAACTGTTGGGGGCGAGAGTATTGATATTGCGCAGTTTTTGTTGACAGAGAGGGAGGTTATAGATTCTTTGATTAAGGCGTCTAAGAGAGGAGTTGAAGTAAGATTAGTTTTGGATCCGAGTTATTATTTATTTGGAAAAGATTCTAAGGGAATTCCTAATCGTTTGGCAGCGAGGGATTTAGTTAATGAAGGTAAGGGGGATATTAATGTCAGATGGTATGATACTCATGGCGAGGAATTTCACAGCAAGATTATGGTTATTAAAAAGAAAAATGGCAGGACAATTGTTTTTTTAGGGAGCGCAAATCTTACGCGAAGAAATATTGATGATTATAATTTGGAAGCTGATGTGAAGTTAGTTGCGCAGAACGATTCGAAGGTTGTTCAAGATATTTATGCTTTTTTTGAAAGAATTTATAATAATGAAAATGGGCATTATACTTTGGATTATGAAGAAAAGAAAGATAATTCTAAATGGAAATATTTTAAGTATAGATTTCAAGAAGCAACGGGAATTTCTGTTTGGTGAAATATTTATATAAAAAGATTAAGATATTTTTTCATGTTTGGTAAAAATTCATTAGGATTTTTATTTAGTTCTTTTAATAATTCTTCTTTTGAAAACCATTTCACTTCCTCAACTTCTTCCCTTTGAATTTTAAAATCATCAGTGTTTTTATCAAGAATCAATATGAACCATTGAGTGAAATAGTTGTATTCATTTTGGGTTCTTGTTTTTGGTCCTAGTTTAGGTTTAATATTTTTTATGCCTAATTCTTCTTCTGCTTCTTTAATAATGTTTAATTTATATGTTTCCCCTTTTTCAACTGTTCCTGCAACAGCGGGTCCCCATTTTCTTGGATGATGCAATTTATTGCGATGGCGTTTTGCTAACAATATATCTTCCTTTGAATTGATTAACCATAATGCTGAAACTCTGTATATATCTTTTTTCTTTAGAGAATTTCTTTTTTTAAATCCAATGAGATTATCTTTTTCGTCAACAATAATTATTTCTGATACCATATTATAATTTGATAATAATAGTTGATAAATTTGGATTAATTAGTTTATTATTCGCGAACGTAAGTGGGTGCTATTTTTATTTAACCAATAAAACAGCGTCGTTAGGGCGGACTTTGTCTGGAACTTTTATTCCGATGTGGTTGCCTTTCTTTGCTGATTTAACTGATTTATGTTCAATTTGGATTTCTTTGACATTTGTTTCAAAGTCAGTTGTTGAACCTTTAATATGGATTTTATCTCCGACATTTAAAGCACCTGAAAGTTTTATTGCAGCCACTTTTACATGACTGAAATAACTTGAAACTCTGCCAATTTCTTTTTCTGTCATAGTTTATTGAAGAAGAAGGGATATTTAAATTTTGCTAATAGGAAATAATGGCGAAATTGCTCTGCTCGCAACCCTGCTCAGTAATTTATTATTTAATTTCTCCTTCGCAAAATTGCTCACTCATAACCCCGCTCGGTTATTATTTAATAAATTTGTCCTTCACAAATTTGCTTGCTTACACGTTCGCGAGGATAAATTAAAAGCCATAAATTGAATTTGATTCAACATTGATAATAATATTGATAAATCTGGGTTAATATAATTTTTGGGCTTTGGATTGGGGTTATTATATCACGAGCTTGCGAGTGCTAATTCAGAGCGTGTCTAAAAAATAGTTTTTTCTAATGACTTATTCCGACGCAATTTCATAGTCCAAATTCACGCCCACGTTTTGTTATTAATAAGAATTTACATCAAAACGTAAACGCTCACCATCCACTCCCCTAACTCGAGCCCACGATTTGTTATTATTTTCTAATTTGTCAAATCGTAAACTCTCGCCACCCCCGAGTAGTTAGTGAATTAATGAAATGCGTCGGTAAATAATTTTATATTTAATGAATTATTAGACATGCTCGTTAATTCAAAACATTTTAAAACTCTCGAGATAAAATTATTGTAAAGCCCTGTCGTATAGTGGTCAAGTATACAGCCCTCTGGTCGAGCTAGTTCACGTTTGAATAAGAATATAAACAAGGAAAGTAGTGGACTAAGGAGAAAGGCTGTGACCCAGGTTCGAATCCTGGCAGGGCTATTTTTCTTTAGGCTTTATTGAAAATCTTCTTTATTTGGAATTTTTTGAGTTAGTAATCGCCCACTAAATTTCGTCTCCATTTTATTCCGACGAAAACTCGTAACTTCGCCCACCTTCCCACACTTACACCCTTATCACGAAATTACTCGCCCACCCTTATTTAATATTTTGAATTGCCCAAATTTTACCTAACTCAAAAAATTCATATCTTTTCAACAGAGCCTTTTCTTTAGAAACATTTTTATATTCTGTTTTTTTTATTTTATTGAAAAAAGATGGCATGGAATATAGCACTTATAATTACGGCGGTTGTTATTATTGCGATTTGGGTTTTAATTGAGATGAAAAGGATGAGGCACAAGTTTTTTGCTGTATTTTTGATAGTTTTGATATTATTCTTTTATGTTAGTGCTTATTATGTTTTTAAAGACAGAGAAGTAGATTTGAAAAGTTATTCAGGGATAAAAGAAGCATCGGGAATTTATTTTACTTATTTAGGAGGTGTTTTTGGAAATATGAAATCTATAACAACTAATGCAATAAAAATGAATTGGGGCGGAAGTAATTCTAGTCTTGATCCTAATCTAAGAGATTGAAATGAGAATTTTTTTACTTTTTTTTATGTTTTTTATTATTGGAGGTTTGCTTTTGATAAGTAATAATAATCTTGCATTTTATAAAGGAGAAAATATTTCAAATTTTAGTGCAATGTATTCTGAATGGTTGGGGCAGCTTTTTGGTAATTCTCAAAAGCTTGCCGGCAATGTTGTTAAGCTGAAATGGCTTCCAACTAATATTTCTGCGAGCGATAATTAATTGTTATCATTTTCAATATTGAATCTAGTTCATCTAATTATCTTTTTGTGTGTGCAGGTGACATTTGTTACCTTTTTTTATGTGTAAATTTTCTTGCTTCGCAAAGATTAATGGCTCCGAGCCAACTCGTGACCTCGTTCGGTTATTATTAAATCAAGTTAGTCCTTCGTGAAATCACTCGGACCAAGCTCAAGGCTCTCCGCTAAGAAATTGTTAACCCATAATTTTGAGATAGGTTGTTATCATTTTTCTCGACGGAAAATCCTGACTTAGTCGGATTTGAAGTCGCAATAAATTTTCGAACGAAGTGAGAACTAATTTTCGGTAGCCCTTTGATATATGTCAGTTGCTTATACAAAATTACAGAAGAGTAAGTTTTAAAAACTATATTCTATTATATATATTGAAGATGGTGAAAAAAAAAGTGGCGAAGAAGTCTAAGAAGGTTAAATCAGTTAGACGGGGTTCTCGGTCAAAGAGTCGATTGCCTTCGGTTAATACAAAGACAGTTCGCGCTTCAAAAAGGAAAATAAAAATTATTACTGTTAATTTATTTATATCTGCAGTTATCGCATTAATATTTTTCGCACTGTGGTATAATACTGAAACAATTTGGCTGTATCAAACTTTCGGCGTTTTAGCAATTATTTCCGGAGTTTTTGCCGCAACATTTTTAATTGTTTTATTGATTTTTTTTACTTTGAGATTGGTTGAGAAGTAAAGTTTCGACGATTTGGGAAGATTTATTAATACATTATCCTTCTAGATTTTATGAGAAAAGCGGTGTTTATTTTATCCCTAATTTTAATCATACTTCCTATTTATTTTAATATAATCTCTGCTGAATCTATAAATCAATCTGTTAATGAATCATACTTAACGATTAATTTAATATCTTGGCCAGAAGATGGAGGTGAGTTATATTATAATTATACTTATGAAGAAAATGAAACTGAAGATGAACTTCCATATCTATATAATTTTACTAATTCTTCAGATGTAGATACTTGTATATTATATATTGATAAATTAAAAGATATCCCCATCTTTTAAGATGGGGCGTTGCTCCCCGCAAATTATTTATTTCTCGATTGATTAATATGGTGGGCTGGATTCTAGCCCACTGAAAGTACAAACTTAGTTGTAAC
>Ga0209210_1000612_pt1 | contig 36419 bp, 52 predicted proteins | sample RifGroA1_FD_183991 | JGI IMG/M metagenome (GOLD analysis project Ga0209210, IMG submission 183991) | Contaminated groundwater microbial communities from Rifle, Colorado, USA - Rifle Groundwater A1 (SPAdes) (version 2) | ecosystem: Environmental > Aquatic > Deep subsurface > Groundwater >...
TCACCCTGTCCGGCCTGAAATCCGCGATTGATTCGGCATTCCCCGGCGTGAAGAAGTTTTCAGACGCGCTGCTGGGCACGGGTAAGTTCCACATTATCGGCAGGGATGAGATTGCGGAGCATTTGGGGGGTGGGACGAGGTTTAGTAAGACGAATCATACCGACACGGAATTTTTCAAGTGGACGAAAAAAACGAATCCGCTGGAAGGAGTTGGCGGCGATATACCGCAGCATGAAATGTTGAGTGCCGTTCCAAACAAGTCTGTTGCAAGGGTGGTCGATAATATATTTATGTCTGTAAAAACACTTCCTGATGGGAGGTATCAGCTTACCTATCTGCCAAATTGGGGAGGGAATAAAAACTACTTCTTTGCTATATCATCCGACCTGACCGATTTAATCACTCGTTCACTTTCGCGGCTGGAGCGCAGCGACAAAGCAATAACAAGAGCAAAAGACTCGGCTTATAAAAACTCCCTTGTCGGGAAGCTGGAAGAAAAATTCGGAAATGTTTTTTCGTTTGCGAAGTCAACGCAAAGCAAGTCCGAATACATAGTACACGAACCAAGCGGGACAAAGATCAGAATATCCGATCACAATCTACCGTTGCATTACGAGCAGGTGGATATTGACCTAAGAACAACGCAATCCACGGAAGAACAATTCAGTGAAATTGAGGCATATCTTAGTGGTGAATCAAACCCAGACATCCGCTACAGCAAAGACGGCAGAATCCTAGCCTTCGTCCGCGCAGGCAACGCCTACTTCGTCCATGACAACATCAGCGCCACCGATGACAACGTGAAGGGTTTGTTACTGCACGAGATCGGTTCTCACGCGCTTTCGCTTGGCCGCACTGAGCCAGAATTCCAGAAGATTCTCAGCCACATCGAACTCATGCGCAAGATGGGCAACAAGAAGATTCAAGCCGCCCGTGACCGCGTACCGAAAGATACGCCTGCGCACTTGATTCTCGAAGAGCAGGCGGGTTACATGTTGGAAATGCACCCAAACCTTTCTGCATCTCAAATGTTGATCGCATGGTTCCGCGAAGCGCTGCGCAAACTTGGATCAAGATTCCAAGGAATGCAGAAGTTGCAATGGATGCAATGGGCGAAGAATCTATCTACCGATGACATCATCTACATGGCTACCCAGGCTACCAAGAGCGCCCCGTACTTCGGGGAGATAGGCGGAGATCATCTTGACCGCACTGGGCTGACTCGGTTCAGCAAGCGCCAAGAAGAAATCCCCGGCACAGCCCAGCCGCCGGCACAACCGCCACGTCAAGATAAAGTAGACCTGCAAGGCGGAGAACACGGGAATAATGCCTCATGGGATTCACCTGTACCTTCAAAGCTCGACACCTTCCTGCAAGTGATGCAGAATAAACACATCGACCTCAAGCGTGTGACAGAAACTATCAAGGCTACCGGTAAGCAGATCGCCGATTCGGTGAATGCGTACCTGCAAGAGGAGTTGTTCCACGGCAGATCAGCCGAGCGCACCAAGCTGTTCCTCGAAAAGGAAATGACACCTCTTGTAGAAGAGATGCGGATGCGCGGCGTGAAGATGGCCGACTTCGAGGAGTACCTGTGGATGCGCCACGCCGAGGAGCGCAACCTTGCGATGGAAGAACGTAATCCAGACAGAGACGACAACAAAGCACTGTCTGGCATTGACACCGAAGCCGCGCAAGACTATCTACAAAACCTCTCACCGGAGAAGCGCAAGGCTTACGAATCGCTCGCCAAGCGTGTTGATGCGATGAACAAGGGCACCCGTCAGGTGTGGGTAGAATACGGCCTAGAATCTCCCAATACCGTTCAAGCAATGGAAGATGCCTACGATAACTATGTCCCGCTGATGCGCGAGGACATGGATCACGGTCATGGGACGGGACAGGGCTTCTCTGTAAAAGGCAATGCAACCAAGCACGCAACCGGATCGAATAGGGCGGTTGTGGATATTCTGGCAAACATGGCACTTGCTCGTGAAAGGGCGATTGTTCGCGGTGAAAAGAACCGTGTGGCAAAAGCTTTGATCGGGCTGGCCACACTAAACCCAAACCCCGAATTCTGGAAAGTGAACACCCCACCGACAATTCGCACGGTAAGTGAGCGCACCGGACTGGTAGAGGTGCGAGTTGACCCCGCTTACAAGAGCCGAGACAACGTGGTTATGGCGAGAGCTGTGCGCAACGGTAAGGTGGTGGAATACTCGGTCACGTTCAACGAGCATGACGAACGTGCCATGAGAATGGCCTTATCGCTGAAGAATCTCGACCAGGATCAAATGAGCGAATGGCTTGGAAGCGTCGGAAATGTGACGCGCTACTTCGCTGCCATGAACACCCAATACAATCCGATGTTCGGGGTAATCAACATCATCCGCGATATTGGTTCTGGGGCGTTAAACCTTACCACGACCAAGCTGAAAGGCAAGGAGGGCCGCATCCTGAAAAACGTGCCCAGCGCGCTTCGCGGGATATACAATGACCTCCGCAATCATCGGGCGGGCAAACCGGGCACATCTGAATGGTCAAAGCTGTTTGAGGAATTCAAAGCTGAAGGTGGGCAAACTGGATTCCGCGACCAGTACAAGAACGCCAAGGACAGGGCGGAAGCCATCGAGCAGGCTCTTAACCCTGACTGGTGGATGGACACCAAGGTCGGCAAGGTTTTGACCGCTGGAGGGGCACTAAACGCTCCAGCCGGAGTGTTCGCAGACAAAGCGGTGAGACCGACTTTCGCGTGGCTGTCGGATTATAACGATGCGATGGAAAACACCGTTCGCTTGGCCGCTTACAAAGAAGCGCGCGATATGGGGTTGAGCAAACAGGAATCGGCCAGTATCGCCAAGAACCTCACGGTGAACTTCAACCGCAAAGGTCGTATTGGCCGCGAGATGGGATCGCTGTACGCCTTCTTTAACGCTTCCGTTCAGGGAACTGCGCGTATGGCCGAGACATTATCCGGGCCACGCGGCAAGCAGATCATTGCTGGGGGAATTACTTTGGGCGTGATTCAGGCTGTCGCAATGGCGATGGCCGGCATGGACGACGGCGAGCCACCTGACTTTGTGAAGGATCGGAATATCATCATCCCGACCGGTGACGGTAAGTACCTATCAATCCCGACGCCGCTTGGCTTCAACGTGCTGCCGGTGCTGGGACGCTCAATCACGGAAGCCTTCATCTACGGCAAGCCGATGAAACGCGCATTGCATATCGGCGAGGTGATGCTGGATATGTTCAACCCGATTGGAACCGCCTCGGTGTTGCAGACGTTCACCCCGACTGTTGTCGACCCGATGGCCGCGATAATCGAGAACAAGGACTGGACTGGCAAGCCTATCGCCCGCGAGGACTTCAACTCGCTCAGCCCGACACCTGGACATTCGAGAGCCAAGGATACCTCTACCGCAATCAGTCGTGGAATATCCGAAGCATTGAACTATCTGACTGGTGGGAACAAGTACCGCGCCGGGATGATTAGCCCGACACCTGACCAGATCGACTACCTCGCGGTGCAGATTGGAGGAGGTGTGTGGCGCGAGACATCAAAAATAGGACAGGCCGCAGAGTCGGTTATTACTGGACAGGAGCTACCATCATACAAGAGGCCGTTGCTCGGTAAATTCTACGGCGATACCACCGATCAGTCTTCGCAAGGTGGAAAGTTTTATCAGAACTTAAAAGACTTAAACGAGCTTGAGGCGGAGATTAAGGGGCGCAAGAAAGATCACATCCCGACCGCTGATATTTATAAAGATAACCCGGAAGCAAGGCTAGTCGGTGCGGCAAATAAAGCTGAACAGGATGTGCAAGAACTCCGCAGGCGACGCCGCAAACTGATCGAACAATCCGCATCAATAGAGAGAGTAAAGATCATGGATATGCGCATCACAGCAAAGATGAAGCAGTTGAATGATCGGGTTAAGCAGTTAGAATCGAGACAGGAGTAATTTGACATCCTCCCCACGCCTAAAGGCGGGGGATTCCGGGAAGCATTACGCGACATGGCGCAATCCCTCATCGTTCGAGGGCTGTCCCAGCCCCAAGTTCAAGCGGGACTGCGCAAAAGCGCGCCGTCCCTTAGCTACACGTTATGCCCCTTCGGGCGGTTTCAATTTGTGCCGCTTTTTTAAAGATTCCTCAATCAACATCGCCTGGCTTTCTGGTCGAGCGCGCATCCACTCCACCAGCCAGCGGGGGAGCTTGTACCCAACCGGCACCTTGACCAACTGCGGATCGATCGGGGGGCGACCTGCCCCCTCACGTTTTCCGCCTCTCATTGAGAAACCGGAGCCGACATTTGCCTGCTGCCGGAGGCTCGGTGGGTGGCGTGATTGCCTGCCCTCATTATTAAACGAAACGTACTGGTGTAAAATCACCAGTAACGAATTTTGATTTTCCAATTTGTTGCCGGTGTGCCGGTGTTCTGGGGAATTCGTTAAAATACGCGGCATTATCATTAATAAACCGTGGTGACCACGGCCGCGCCTTTACAAATAAAAGCCCATCTTGTAGCGATAAAAGAATTTCCATGATATTTAACTCCTCTATTTAATTAATCGGTATGCAACACCGTAGCGATAAAATTATACGGATCACGCGCTTCCATCGTCAGCCCGGCGCGCCAAGCCAACCATGAATACAGTCTATTCTAATATCCGAATATAGCCAACACCTAAATCAAAATATATTTCCATCGAAAAACGGGGCATAACCCGCCGTTCAACTCGGACTCGCTAAAGCGAGCCGGTTAACTCTACGTTAGGCGCCTCATCCAGCACCAGCCGCACGCGCTTGCCCTGTAGCGCGTACAGTGCAGGGAATCCGGCTTCAGTGGGTGCGCAAATACCTAGAGCATCCCGTGTATCCATGATTGCAACAGGCGCGTTATAAACCTGATGACACAAATTCAGCACAGATTCCGCCATGTCTGAATATCCCAGGCTATCGAGTGTTTCAATAGCCAGTTGTAGTCCAGAAAAATCCCATCCACGGCCATCGCAAAACCTGCAAATTTCACCATCCAGAACTTTCCTTGTTCCGGCGCATGCGCTGCATAGTTCGTGCGCGTTGCTCATGTCATATCCTCCGTGTCAGCGCCCAACAAATCATTCCAGCGGGACGGGCGAAACGCCGCGATACGCGCCTCAAGAATCTCGAAGTACTGCCACATTACATCGTTCTGTTCTTTCAAGCGCTCTTGCTCTACGGGGTCGATCGTGTCAAAAATCGGGCTTGTGCCGATGAAGTTGCTTAAGTCCGTGGCCTTCTTGTCGAGCTCATCTTTATCCTCAACTACGCGCTGCTGGTGAGGTTGCAATTTTGTATCCTTCTGTTGTGCCACGTTATGCACTCACTTCCTTGACGGCCACTAGTTGATCGCCCAAGTACAGCGAATCACCGTTCGGCATTTCCAGGATGTTGAGCGCGTTCTTCACCGCCATCGCCAACTCTTCGGCTTCGGCCTCGTCTGTTTCAATCACCAACTCAAGCGTCACTTTCACTTCGTTCTCCTTTGGTCGTGTTAAATAATTCCAGCATTTGAACCTTATCAAATCCCCCAGAACAACAACCAAGCGAAGAATACTCCAGCTGTTATCTTGATAGTTACAGCAAACCAGAATGGCTCATCTGGAACCTCATCCTGTATCGGCGACCACCGGCCTGATTTGTCGGTGCGCTCGAAACGCTGAGGTGCGTGGGACTCTCCCCATGGTTCGTAGTCGATCATTGTTTTCTCCTTTTGGTGTAATTGTCGGAAATTTTAGGGTGTCGAAGATACGTTGGGCGTCACCAAAACAAGCTGCGCTCTCCCGCCGCCGCAATAATCGCATTCCCAAAGCAAATCCCCGTCATGCTCGTAGGCGCTGACGCGGCAATCACAACATGCACCCTCTTCGAGCCAGTCAAAATCAACTACGCTCCTGCCGCCATGTGTGCCACTTATCCGCATCTCCGAGCCTGCGGCTGTTTTATAATGTCCGTTCGGTAATCTCATTTATCCTCCTGTGCCGCCCAACCCAGCGGTCAAGAGGGATCGCCCAGAAGCGCGGCCCCCTTACCTCCACGTTATGCCCCATCATTCCGGCTTGGTGACGTGTTCGATATTTTTCATCACCCCTTTGAGCGCAGTTGCCGTGTATGCCTCATCCTTGTTGGTGATGCTTCCGCCCAGAGTGAGCGCATCCGCTGCAATAGCAATTGGCGTTTCAACAACAACCCCAATAACCACCTTAGTCAAATCTCCTAGTATTCCAAACATGATTTATTCTCCGTGCCACATCTCAAGGGTGTGTGGCATAGCCCTACGTTCAACCCGGACTCCGCAAAAGCGGCGCAGTTTCATCATGTGCGTCCCTGAGGTTCGACCCCATTATTTTCCAAGCAGCACGCACGAATTCGTTTGCATTGCGGTGCTGTGGATTCGGCCACGCATCCCACCATTCAATTATGGCAGCGGCTTCGCGCTCCGTTTTTGCACGATGCACAGCTTTCATTTCGGCTATGATTGCCCCGCGTCGAGGATCGACGTCGCATAGCGCGTCGTCAGGACATAAATGTTCGTAGGCTTTTAGATATTTATTCATGCTGATTCCTTATCGCTTCCGCCGCTTCGATAATCCAATCGCAAGCTGTTTTGAATGACACGCCGAACTTCGCAGCAACAGCGTCCACGATCTCTTTATCGGATGGACGCGCGGCAGGATTGGCAGCGGGATTGATCCGCGTAACCTTGCTGGCGACAGGTGGACGGATCGCTTGCGCCGATTCCGCAATCTGCATGGTCTTGCGGCGCTCTTCGATTTCCGCTGCTGCTCTGTCGGCGAAGTGCTTATCCAAATGTGCTGCCAGCTCCTTGGCGGCTTCGGCCTCGATCTTTGCCTTGGCTTTAGCCTCTTCTTCAATGCGCATCTTTTCACGCTCGGTTTCCAGCTTTTTGGCTTCCGATTCCTTGTGATCCTTAATACGTGAAGTCACAACGAGCTGGAAATCATCCATTGGCTTGCTTATGATTGCGGCCATATCGCTGAACAGGAACCCGAACCCGGCTGAAGTTTCCATGCACCATGCGAGCTTGGCACTCACATCTTTGTAAAGCGCGGTAGATTGCATTTCAGCGAGCGCCATCATGTCGTCAATGGCCGCCTGCATGGATGCGTATTTGCTCTTGCCTTTGATCGCAAGCGCGAAGTCTGGCTTGGTAACATTGAGCCGATTTGGCTTGATCGTTTCTTCGAGTGCAGCGAAAAATTCATTGAACTTGTTTTTCGCCTCGTTCACCATGGCCGCTTTCTTGGCTAAGTCTTCGCGCTTCACATCCGTTTCGAGTTGCAGTGCGGTGACGCGCAAGTCTTCGTGCCATGCGTCGATCATCAGTGCCGCCTCGCCGATGGTCGTAGTCTGTGCCAGCATGGCTTCTTTGGTCGCCATGAGCTTTACGCATTGCTCGCGGAATTTCTTTGCCGCCTCTTTTGCGTTGGAAAAGTCTTGGTCGCTCACCAGTGCGATGCTCCGCACCTCGGCCAAGCGCACTGCCAGCGCTGCACCGTATGCAACCATGTTGCTCTCGGTGATCTCGCCTTGCGCATGAATAAACAGGGCGGGGAGATCGATTACAACTTCGGCCTGCGGGCGCTCAACAATATGGCGAGGCTCGTACTCTTCGCGATCTTTATGGAGCTGCACCCAGCCGTTGATGACACGGTTGAACCAAACGGCATCAGGGAACACTTCCATGGTGTGCGTGTTTTCTTCGGTGCCGTCCGACACAGAGAAAATCAGTTTCTCGGCACCGGATACCAGTAATAACTGGTAGCACTGCGGGGCATGCTCTTCAGGCAGGGTATTGTTTTTTACCAGCTCAACAATGCGCTCATTCGGCTGTTTGTTTTCCCAAACGATAGAGCCAGACATCACTGCTCCATCGCACGATGCCGACATGCGGCCTCGAGAAAGCACAATAGGATAGAGCTTGCTGCCGATCATCTTTTCGATTACCGGGCGAGCCAGCGCTTCAACTGCGTGCCCATGGTCAAGGACGTTTTCTTGCAACCACGCGCTGAATGCTTTCTTCATGCCAAAGCACTTCAGGTTCAGCAGCTCGGTGCGTGATGTTGTATTGGATATGGCAAGCATTGCCGCCGCTTCGCTTGATCCATCGTGATTGTCGCGGAACTCGTGCCATTCAGGAGTTCCCTGAGCAAGATCGTGCTCGATGAGCGGGTTTTCGAGTAGCCATTGTTGTACGTTTTGCATGATTTATTTCCTTCCTGAATTTGTAGGTTCTTCGTGCTTAGTTAGCTCAGGAGCCTTCTTTTTCCCACGCATCAATCTGGAATTGCTGTTCTTCAGTCAGGATCATTGAAGTCTTGGCGGTGGAAATAATTGACTTTGCCTTCTTCTTCCCGGAGCGAACCAGCGGCTCCCATTCCTTACTGAGTTCGGAGAACTGATCGGCGGTGCATTCCGGCATAGGCGCTTTTGGTTCTGCGGCTTTAGGCTGCCCCTCTACAACCTCAAACCAGTCCTCTACGGCGCTCATCCCGTCTCGTAGGCTGGCGTAAATCTTTTTCAGGCTGACAACTTGTGCTGGCTGAATCGCTTCAATGCGGCGCTGAATGCGCTTTTCGATCTGATCCTTGGTAACGCCGAACGGCTCGAATGCAACCACCATTTTTTGCATGGCTTCCTGGCTGGTGTCGGCCTTCGACTTCATCGTGACCTCGCACTGCTGGACTGCCGCTTCCGTAACGTCTCCCGGGATCACGGCGAGGATGCAGGCGCGCAGGCGTCGGCTTCCTTGATTCGCAACAAGCTCATAAATTTCACGCGGGTCGGTGAGCTTGTAACTTCCTTTTTTTGTGAAACGAACGTGCGGCACCTGGAATGTGATCTCCCTGCGCGTATTGGTTTCCACGTCCCACGCATAAGCTTGCACAGACGATTCGCCATTTGCTTGATCGAGTTCGCGGATTCCGAACTGCATATTTCCCCACGACTGCGCCATCGCTTCGGCGAGCCTGATTGACGGGCCAGATACATCTGAGCCACCTTTTGCGTAGGTGTACACGGCGGCATCAGCCAGAGTAGGCCTGGTGCAAGCGTTCAAGATGCGATCCATTGCCGCTATTTGGTCGCGCGGGTTGGCTCGCGCAATCATCATCGCGGCTTGAACCTCTGCTATCGCACGGCTTTGATCTGTCTGCGCTGGCGCTCTCGCTGGTTGCTGTGCCGGCGTTGACGAAAATGGGTTGGTGGTTGCTACTTGGGTGTTCATGGTGTGCTCCTGATGTAATTTTGTTTAGTGAAGGCCACGGCTACGCCGCGACCTGTGACCCGAGAAGGGACGGTGATAAATTTATTCATTATTCCACATCCTTCTCAGCCCTGCTCATGGCATACTTCCTCATGTAACTCGAGGCGTACCCCCAAAGCATATGTGCAATCAGCTCATTTTGCCTAGTGCTCTGGAACCCTGTAGATTTTGCAATCCTCACATGCTTAGCAATCATCTCAACTTGTCTATCCTCCATTTCAGAAAGCACTTCGCTGAAATTGCACGGGTCGAGCGGATAGTATTCCGCCCCTTCTTTGAGAAGTTCGTCGGCGCGGGCTTCGATAGCCTTGGCGCGCAGAACGTCCTGCTCCTCCTTTACGAGGTGGGCGTGAAGTTCGGCTTTGAATACGCGATCTTCGTTGTAGGCTTCATGGGTCATGGTCATCCTCCTTTCGCAATCCGTTGTTGATGCCCAAGTGAAAGTTGTGCGTCAATATATCTGCCCAGCTTCGCGCTGCCGGTATCAATTCGTTGCACTGAGCTGATGTTCGACAGACTAAACGATTTACAATTTAATTGCAAGCGGTATTTTGCATATTGCATAAACAAAATTATAAGCGTATATTAACGGCATGGATACATATTACAAGCTCAAAGCACTCTACAAAGGCAACCGATCTGAATTGGCGCGTGCGCTGAAGCTCACCAGCCCGATGGTAGCGCAAAGGTGGGAGAAAGTCGGGAAGATACCGGCCTGGCGCCTGGCGGCCATTGAGCGGCTGTATGCGAGGCATGAAAGCCGAAAACGAGAACCGCGCCAGACGCAACGAGGCTCAGGCGTATAACGAAAATAACTTCTTCGCACTCTTAAACAAGCTTGAAGAGTTGGCGCGCGAATGCAGGGTTGGACCACATTAACTAAGGAGAATAAATTGAAAAAAATTCATGAGTTTCGCGTGCTACACGATGGGTGGGAAACGGATAATGCGGCATGGGTGTCTCAAGACGCGTTAGGAAAAAGAAAACTTGAAACAACTAACCACGGTCAGAAGTGCGAAATGGGCAAGAAGACGCTTTTCGAGAAAATTGCAGAGACTGAAACCAGCTTAAACGCGCTGAAAAAAGCTGCCGAATTGATGAGGTCGAACGTAGAGGTAAGGGGCTGACCGCATCACGAAACTTGAAACGGAGAGATGGGCATGGAACAACTACAAACTGAAAACGAAGATGCTGGCGGGCAGTCCCGCTTGAACGAGGGGTTCGACACCTGACAACGGAGATAAAGTATGAGAGATAACCCAAGCATTGCAGATCAAGCGGTATTTACGCTCGGAGAAATTGAGCGCATGGCGGACGGGATGAATGACGATGACCCCATGCGCCACACCGTGCGCAAGATGAAGCGTACCGCAGAACAGGCGGTAATTGATGGGCTGCGACTGGCTCAGGAAATTGCAGATGCCACGCGGCAAATGCGCTTAGACGCGAAGGTGTCGAACGTGTAGCTCAGGCGCGGCGGTGCTTTTCCGCCGTCGCGCTGGAGCGCCGGGTTAGCCCCCTGCCCGTATCAGGAGGCGCAACAGTAAAGGAAACACCATGAGCAAAGACGAACAATCAATCGAAGCAGAAATTCAAGCAAAGGGCCTCAACGCGCCGCGCCTATCGCCAGAGAAGATCGACGCCGTTATTACCGGCGAGGACTACCACGTTTTCCCCGGCACGACGCTGACGGTGTGCTGCCTGAAGCTGCGCAACGGATTCAATGTGACCGGCGAGAGTGCGGCGGCAAGCCAGGAAAATTTCGACGTTGAGATTGGCAAGAAGATTGCCCGTAGCAACGCCCGCGACAAGATTTGGGCGCTCGAAGGCTATGCGCTGCGCGAAAAACTGGCAGCTTAATCTGGAAGCCCTCTCCAAACTTTCGGAGGGGGCTAACGTAGAGTTAACCGGACTCCGCGCTTTTGCGGAGTCCCTCTCGAACGACAGGTTAGGGGTCATGGCAAACACGGAGAGCAAGATGGGAAAAGCAAAACACGGCTTCATTTGCATAGGGTGGTGGCAAACGGAAACCGTCATACACAATGACCAAACCTTCACGTTTTCACCGTTCGGGATTGGGCGGATTGACGGCTGGATTCTGATGGATTGGCAGCGTACAGAGGTTTGCGATATTGGTCATAAACATGCCGTTGAGCGCTGGCACAACCACCCGAGTTTGGCGCCGCGAAAGAAAGAGCCTCCTGTGCCGCATATCCCACGGGAAGTGTGGCGCAAGTTGAAGCGCAAAACAAAGGATGTGGAGAAAGCCCCATGGCCAGGACGGGATTGACCCCTAACGTAAAGTTAACCAGCCGCCCCGCTGTTGGGCGGTCTGGTTGAACGGCGGGTTATGCCTCGCCTTAATAACGGAGAACGAAAAAATGAATTTATACCAATGCGAAGCCAAAGCCAAAGAGATTGGTTTTGACAAAGCGAGATTTGTCGCAATGTTTCCATGCGGCCCCGTCCAATGCAAATGGCTGGATGCGTACATGGGGTTATTTAAGGCTGATGTTGACGGATTGCGTGATGGGTTCCTAACGACGAAGCAAATTGACGAGGAATACCCAGATTTGTTTTGCTCGGAGCCATACGTCGAAGGGGTATAACGTAAAGTTGAGGGGGCGCGCACTATGACCGACGAACAAGAAACGAACCACGCTTTTGCGCGCTCCCTCTCGAACGCCGGGTTAGGCATTGTTTGCCTCCTTGTGCAAAAAGAATACAAGCCTGGTGATCTACCCCCGAAAGATGGTTATCTTGCATGGCATGAATGGGCTGAAGTGCAATATAGGGCTGGCATAAAGCAGAAGCGGTGCAAAAAATGCGGTAAGCGGATAACGCCACAAGAAGTTAATGGCCACATGGCGCAACACTTTACAGATGGTATTGCACTGGATGCCATACTTGCCTAACGTAAAGGTAAGGGGTCGCCCGCTTTTGGGCGATCCCTCTTCACCGCTGGGTTGGGCGGCTTTTGATACGGAGTAGAAATGCCAAGCAGAATATACATTATTTGCAACAGCTACGAGTCTGGGTTCGGGCACGGGATGAATGAGGACGGACTAGATTTGAGCAAAACGCCGCACAGCGACCCTGAATGCGGTGAAGCCTACCAGATCGGTTACGAAGCCGGACTAGAGGGCGTGAAGATGCACAGAAATGTTGGCAACATCGCAGAGCTACTGCCGCCCAACGTAATATCTACGCCGAAATAGGTGCCTAATCTGTTGGAAGCTGAGTTTTACACCTACCGCCTCTGTTGTTTAGCGCGCCCTGTAGACCTCGCACATTTTCCGCTTGCAATTGGTTTTGGGGCGGAGTAGAGTTGTAACTGACTGGGGATAACGATCCCAGTAGGCAAAAAAGGGTATCAATGCAATCAATCAATATCTTTCGTGGTGTGCAGTTAGGGATTTTAGCCTGCTGCCCTTTGCCGTCTATCTTTCCGGTCGGTCGTTCCGATACTGCACACCACAAAGGATATTGACATGACCATCCACACCCCCGAATACCGCCGCGCATACGCCGTGGCGAAATCCATCCCAGCGCGGACAAACAAGCGCCCGGCTATCCTGTTCTGGTGCAAGTGCGCTAAAGAGATGTTGAAGTTGGTGGCATCTTGAACGACGAAAGAGCGGTAGAATTAGGCGGTTTGGTTTTTGATTCATGCGAGGAGATGAGAATTTACCCGAACATGGAGGGTTCAATAACCATTCAGCAATATAACCACGAACATGGCGACCAGTTGATTATGGTTGTGCCCGCTATTTATGTTGAGAGAGTGGTTAATGCTCTTCGCAAAGCAAAGCGTGATCTGAAAGACGTGTAATGCAACGCGGGTATATCAAAATCTGGCGCAAGCTGGAAGATAGCGGCCTGCTACAGATGCACGGAACTCTGGCGCTGTTTATGTATATCCTGCTGAAAGCCACACACAGGCCGACCAAAATCGGCACACCTATAGGGGTTATTGAATTGGATCGTGGGCAATACATATCTGGGCGGCACAAACTATCTGCTGCGGTCGGGTTGAGTGAGCGCGAAATTCGCACATGTGTGGCACGTCTTGAGGAACTTGACATTTTAAGCGTAAAAACGACCAACAGATTCAGTATCTATACTATTGTTAATTATAACAATTATCAGGATGGTGACCAGCAGAGCGACCAACAAACGACCAACAAACGACCAACAAACGACCAACAAACGACCACTAAACAAGAAGCTATAAGCATTACAAACATTAAAGAAGAAAACCATATAGCAATCGGCAAGCCGAATTGCCAGCACACCGAGGTCATAAACCTCTACCACGAACTCCTACCTGCAAGCCCAAGGATTAAAGACTGGACACCTGCAAGGGCGGCAACCCTGAAAGCAAGGTGGAACGAATCAGCCGACCGGCAGAATTTGGAATACTGGAAAGCCTTGTTTGAATACATCGCAGGAATCCCGTTCCTGACAGGCCGGGTTGCCGGTAACGGGCGGAAACCATTTGTCTGTTCGCTGGATTGGTTACTGAAGGCAGAGAACTTCGCCAAAGTTAGAGAGGGTCGATATGAGGATCAACATGAACGCGCCTGAACATAATAATTTACCCCCAAAGTCCTTAGAAGCCGAGCAATCCGTGCTTGGAGGCTTACTTATCGACTGCGGTGCAATCGACCGGCTGGGCGAGCTGGAAGAGTCCGCGTTTTACTCCGATGCGCACCGGCTGATTTACCGGGCAATCCGCAAACAGGCCGCTTCCGGCAAGCAATGGGACGTTATAACCGTCGCGGAAATGCTGGACTCCGCCCAGCGCCTTGATGCTGCTGGTGGGTTGCCGTACATCGGATCGTTGGCGCAAAACGTGCCAAGCTCCGCGAACATCGCCCGGTACGCCGACATTGTGCGGGAACACTCAATGCGCCGCGAGATCATGGCTGCCGCTGCCGAACTAACCGAGTTGGCCGCAAACAAGGGCGGCGACATCGCGGTGGCGATGGATAAGGCTCAAGCCAGGTTGATGGCGATAACCGATGGGGTTAAGACCGACGAGCCGCGCAGCATCGCCGCGATTGTTGGGGAACACCTAAACACAATCGAGAAGAGATTGATTGGTGGGCGAAAGGCCATTACGACCGGACTAACCGCCCTTAACGAAATATTGAACGGCGGCTGGCATCGTGGGCAGGTGGTGGTGCTGGCGGCAAGACCCGCAATGGGCAAAACAGCCCTCTCCATGCACAACGCGCTAAATGCCGCACAGGCGGGCTACGGAGTGCTGTACCTAAGCATGGAAATGGTTGCCAGCGAATTGGCCGACCGAGCAATCGCATCGCTTGGCCGGGTTTATCTTGGAAACGTGCTTACCGGAAATTTGAAATCCGAGGAATGGGACGGGGTAAGTGCGGCAGTTGGTAGCGTGCAGGATTTACCGCTGCATGTGCTGGATCGTTCAGGCTTGAACTTCTACCAGGTAGCAACCTTCGCGCGCCGCCACAAGCGCAAGCATGGCCTCGACCTGTTGGTGGTTGACTACCTGCAACTCATGGCTGGGGCGGACGGCGAAAAACGCCATTCGCAGATTGAGGAGATCACCCGCAACCTCAAGACGCTGGCAAAGGAACTGGACATTGCAGTGCTGCTGCTGTCGCAACTTTCCCGTAAGACCGAAGAGGCGCGCAGGCCGAAGCTGTCGCACCTACGCGACTCAGGGAGCATCGAGCAGGATGCGGATGTGGTGCTGTTTATCCACCGCGAAGAAGTGGACGCGCCTGAAACAACATGGAAGAACTACGCAGACATTCACGTCGCCAAAAACCGGCAGGGGGCACTAGGGCGCATCGGCGCGACATATCACGGGTATCAGGTGCGATTCGAGAACTTCGACGGAGTGCCACCAAATTGGGATGCTCCACCTGAAAAAAAGTATCAAGCGAAAGGGTGTAAATGAAACTTACTGACACGCAGATATTGGTTCGCAGTGCCTTCCGCGAAGAAGTTATCGACCAATGGATTGTCAACGGGAAGCCGTTTATGTTCAACATAAAAAACCGCATCGCCGAAAGGTTAAACATGACCGTGGCGGATGTATTTGAGGTAATGCAAAGCATCCCGTCCATCGGGTTTGTATCGGATACCATGCCGATAAACGTATGGACAGCCAAGTATTTCAAGCTAATTGCCAATGCCATGTGGGAAGGGAAAAGCAGGCAGCAAGTGCTGGCTTTATGGGCTAAAACAAAGCGCACAACCGACTCAAATAAATTATCAGCGGCGGAGCGATCCGATCTAAATTCAATCAACCGAGACGGAAGGAAGCTTCGCGCTGTTGGAGAATTGAGAAACAACATGCCGGATAGATGGGGCGAGACAGATTGGAGTAAGTGCAAATGAACCTCAACCAGCAACGCCTAGACAGCCTCCTATCGCAATTAGCGATGGCTATCGCATCAAACAAATGGGAGCGCATTGCCAGGTTAAAGCTGGAAATTGAGTATCTGCGCGCGCAAATTCAGAAGGGGGAGAAATGAGCAAGCCCAAATTCAGCCACGCCGACTACAGGCGCGAGATCAAGCGGAAAGCCAACCACATGGTCGAGTGCGCTGACCGGCTACAGGCTGTGTTGGATGCGATGACACGGGCGAGGGTATGATGAGCGACCAAACCATAATCCGCTGCGCAAAATGCGACAAAGTTACCGGCAAGGCCGAGAAGCTGTACGAGCACACCAGTAGGGGCATGGTATCGTACTGCATCCGGTGCGCCAGCATGTTGGTCGACCCGGACAAGTCTCCGATACCGGACTTTCTGCGCGGGTTTGCGGGTAAGCGGAAGTGAAAGAAATCTGGCAAGATGCTCTCACCGAGCAACAGCGCAAAATATTAAACGCTGCTTGCGGTGATTTGGCCGCGCAAATATCATGGCATGGACAGAAACTTTCAAAAGACGACTTCCGTCACCTGATCGCCGGAACAGTGCTTGGCTGGAGAATGATGCCCGCCTACGACAGAGGTGAGGGCGCGGCAGGTTTCATCATGTTGGGAGGTAGCAGCTTGAATTTGAGCAAGGAACAATGTATCGACGCGATAACGATGGCGTTTCACCTTGGCGACGACCCTAACAGCCAAGGGCTTAAATCTCCCCCTGTGCGCTGGTGCGCGGCTGTGTGCAAGGCGCGATGGCTCGCCGACGAAAGGGTACAAGATGGCCACAGTTTCTGAAAGCCAGTACATGAACACAGTTGCCGAGCTTGGCTGCTACTTATGCCAACACCTCGGCCACGGCGCGACCCCCGCCCAGCTACATCATCCAAGGGAAGGCTCAGGAATGGCACAGAGGGCGCAAAACTGGTTGGTGATACCTACCTGCCAGCATCACCACTTGGACGCTCAGGATGGGCTCCACGGGCTGCGCAAGGCATGGAAGCTGGCCAGCGTAGGGGAGATGGACGCGCTGGCTTGGGTAATTGAGCGATTGAACCCATGAAATGCAGCGAATGCCTGTACCGCTGGATCCGGCCGGGTAACTTTGTGATGTGGATGTGCAGGCGCCCGGGCAAGCCGCTGGTGCGGATCGGAACTGACTTGGAATTGAAATCAGCTAAAGGATGCAAGGAGGGGGTGGAAAATGACTGAATACGACGCATTATGGCGAATCAACAACATTGCAGCGCTTCAAAGTTTGCTTTACGACATAGACATGATGCCAGAACAATTGGAGCCGGCCACCATCCAATGGACGCGCATGTTGGCCTATGCTTATGCTTATCAGGCTGGGCGGGACAGCGTGCCGTTGAATGCGGCGGCATTTTGAGCAAATACCGCGCAATCAAGACAAATAGCTACGCCAGCAAGCGCGAGGCAAGACGCGCGGAGGAATTAAAGCTGCTGGAGCGCGCAGGACACATCACAGAGTTGCGCGAGCAGGTTGTCTATGTCCTTGCTCCATCCGTTAGGCTGATAGATAAAAAAAGAGCACGACCAGCTTTAAGGTTGATTGTGGATTTTCAATATTATGAAAATAACATACTTGTCTTGGAAGATACAAAAGGATTTGAAACGCCGTTTTCATTGGCAAAAAGGCATTTGTTGAAGCATATTCATGGACTTGATGTTATAATTATCAAATGAAATATTGTCGATATTGCGAAATAGTCTTGACGCGAGCGAATAAAGTCATTATTGTACGGCTTCAACAACTGCGAAGGGGAATTAAATGGAAGAAATAAGAATTAGCCTCGAAAGAATCCGCGAGCTTGCGCAGGAACCCGGATTGGCGTTTGTGCTTAAAAACAACCGCTGGCTTTATAGCTGGCATTAAGGGGGAAGCCATGAAAACAATCTCAATCTTACTAATTGCCGCAGTGCTTGCCGGATGTAACGCGACCGGACACCGCCCGATCGTCGACACCAAAAACGCTGACATGGCAAACTACGACATGAACCTGCGCGAATGTTGGGATATAGCCGACCAGGTCAATCCTGCGACTCAAGCCGCTGTCGGTGCTGTTGCTGGTGCTTTATTCGGCGCGTTGCTTGGCCGGGCGATGGGAGGCGGCGACTTGTCTAACTACGGCGCGAAGGTCGGGGCGCTATCGGGTGCGACTGGGGCTGGTGCAGAAGGTGTGCAGGCTCAGGCGCGGGTGGTGAGCAATTGCATGAGAAATCGAGGCTACAATGTCCTCTGATGCTCAAGTAATAGCGATATGCGACGCGATTAAAGCCGCGTCAGATAGAATCTCAGACGAAATATCAAGCATGGATACTGCTATTGGAAGCTCAGGTAATAGCCTTCGTGACAGTTTTGCAATGGCGGCATTGACTGGAGGGTTGGAGCAAGGCACAGAAGACAGCATGCATATACACTGGCGGCATACTCCAAATAAAATTGCAGAAAGAGCCTATGCTATTGCCGATGCCATGATGGATTTATCATAATGACACCCGAAGAATTGAAGCAAATGCGACGCAAGTCAGGCTTCACGCAAGCCGAGTTCGCGGCCAATATCGGCTATGAGAAACGTCAAGTAGGCAAGTGGGAGCTTGGACAAGTGCCGATCCCGAAGAATTTGGTGAAATTGCTGAAGCTGGCAAAGTTTATCGTTTCATTACCATAATGGCCATTACAGCGGCACATCCTATTTACTGCGCGCAAGCGATGGGGTAATCCTGGTGCACACAGCATCCAATGGCCAGGATTACTACCGCACAAATAACTTATGCGCATTTGATGCCGATGACTCTAGCATAGATGATTATGATATGGAGGATGATCAGGCGGCGCGCTGCCAGGAGCTCGGGCTGCTGGAGGTTGTAAAATAAAATCATGCGCCCTTGAAAAAGGGCGCATCGACGGCACAAGGAGATTATCATGAGCAAAATCACATACACGTTCCCAGGGTCGTCCCCAGTTGCCGAACTGCGCGGGAAAACCTTTAACGGCGGCAAGTTTTGCCGCCTGGACGGGAAGTGGCAAGGTGAGCCTGACGCGGTAAATTTTGGCGAGCATACCGTAAGTGGAAAGCTTGTAATGGTTAAAGCAAAAATCGAAGGCAAGCCGGAACTGGAAAAGGCGCTAGCGGACTATCAGGCAGCGAAGGCAGTGGAAGCGGCGATACTGGCATCCATTGGATGGCCTCAATATCAGGCGGTACAAAGCCGCGCAATCAACGCACAAGGAGCGTATGAGGCGGCATCGCAGCATGGATACCCAATAAAGCAAGCGGCAGCAATGCGCGAGGCCGACGAAGCCCTTGATGCCGCCCGCGCCCAATATCCTCTTGCCGCCGCATATGCCAAAGCGGAGAGCTACAGCGTCGCATCGCACGATCAAAAGGCAAGCGCAGGGCGGAGGGCGATGGAGGCAATCAAGAGCGGCGCAGACCCATTGCAAGCCATCGAAAAAATGGAATTGGATTGGGCGGCGGCAGCAAGCAAGTGCTGCGACAACGCATAAGCGAGCGGAAAAATGAAAACCATATACCTAAAAATTAACTCCAGCGGCAATACGCAGCCGCACCAATGTGCAACTGGGGCGGATTATGCAATCAGCCAATGCCCAGATGATGTGAGCGCGGGTAGCGTAGCGATTGTGGCAAACCGTACAGTAATAGCAGCGCCCTACAACGATAAGCCACTGCCAATTAACTATGATGAGTTGGATCATCAACGCTCGGGAAAATGGATCAACGTGTATTTTGAGCAAAAGCACGGGCGCAACAGGATAGCAGCACAGTGAGCAAACAAACACACGGCGGCGGTGGCAGGGGGCAAGGGCGCAAGCCACTACCGGAGGAAGAGCGCACCGTAGTCGTTACGGTGCGACTCACCCCTGCCAGACGTGACAAGCTGCGCAGGTTGGGTGCGCAGTGGCTTGTGCTGGTATGCCTTGACACTTTTAAGTGATGTCAAGCAATATCAAGCCAAAACCGCATATAATGTTACGCTAATATAGCCCAATGAAATGGCGTAGATAGTGGCTTTCAGGGCATATTAGCGGTTTTCTATATTATGAGCAGGTGCTCACTAGCGTCAAACCCCTTGACAATCAAAATAGAGTAGATAAAATTACGGCAGAATACCGCCACCGCGCGAGCCAATCCACCCTGGGGAGCGTATCATACACGCCGAAAAAAATGACATCCGCGACAGAATCGAAAACTGGCGCCGCTTTTTTAGGCAGGTGCAACGATTCGAGGCAGTGCCCTACTATCAGCCGCCGACCGGCGGGAATCGCGAACTCACCGATGATGAGATCGGCACACTCCCCGCTGCAATCCAGCTAGTGATTGCGGCAAACAAAAAAACACAACAGCAGCACCAGGTCACAAGCCTGCCTATACACATGCAGGATGCGCTACACGTCGAGCGGTGCTGGCGCAATCTCACGGATGATGGGGTAAAATGGTATCTAAAGTGGCAGTACATCCATAACATGCCTCAAGCCCCGCTGTGGCGCAAGCTCAAGCATTACAATATCCGCATCAAGAGCCACGCCGATCATGATATATTTGATCGTCGGGCGCTGGATGTATTTGCAAAATCACTCAAGACTTCACCGTAGCACCTCCCTTTTTACCCGCTTCGGCGGGTATTTTTTTGGGCGTACATCCGGCGATACAGGATAGTTGCGCAGCAGCCACTACACATGCTGCAAAAATAGCCCTAACTGGCAAGCCGGGGCTGGCTGATACGATTTGCCGATAGCCGCAATACAGGTTAAAGCACAACGCCAACAGGCGACTAGTCCACGTTACGGACACCTGGCAATAATCGGGCAATCCTTCTGTATAAGCAAACGCTAATATAGATGCCTCCAGCACAACATCGCAAGTTTTACCGTCCCATGACTGCATGGCGGATATGCGGGTGCTGTTTATCAGGAGGGCATAGTGCTTGGCTTGCCTAATGAGTTGAATATAAGAATTCAGTTATATGCTAAATTAGAATCGGCTAATATAAGTAAACTCTAATGAAGCACCAAACAACGAAAGAGCCAAAATGCCCGCACCAAAACACTCAAAAGCCGCAACCAAAGCGCATCCAGCGCCGAAGCGTGAGAACTTCAAGGCCGCAAAGGCTTACGCTGAGGCTTGCAGGTTGGTGAGTGAGGCCAGGGTGGCGTTTGATAGGCCGAAGTCAAAATACAATAAAATCGCGATTCTCGAATCCATTGCAGCCGGGCTAGCCGACGGACAGACACTGCGCGCTATGTGCCGAGTGGATGGGATGCCGAGCTACCATACTGTGTACAATTGGATAAATGACAGTCCAGATATGATTTCACACATCGCGCAGGCGCGCGAGGCTGGGTATGATTGTATTGCAGACCAAATAATCGAAATAATCGACGACTCGTCGAAGGACGTGATCGTTGCCGAGGATGGTAGTGAGAGGGCAAATAGCGAGGTTGTAGCCCGGTCGAGGCTGCGCGCAGAGATGCGGCTAAAGCTGCTGGCCAAGTGGTCGCCCAAAAGGTACGGGGATAAGCTAGCGCTCGGCGGTGCCGATGACCTGCCGCCAATCCGGCAGGATGTATCGATCTCGCCGGAGGATGCGTACCGCAGGCTGATAAATGGGTAATTTTTTTGGCTGTATCGGCACGGTGAGGGACTATGAACGCAGCCCAAAAAATCAATGACTTACAAAAACAGGCAGTAGCCCTGAAACCCATTGAAAAGTTTGACTGGCGCAGCCCTAACTACGACCTAATCTACGCAGAGCGGTCGAAGATGCTGGCGAACCTTCGGGCAAGTCCTGAGATACTCGCAAAGCTCAAAGAGTTCTACAAAGAAAACCCGGTAGATTTCATCACGGATTGGGGGATGACAGTAGACCCGCGCTTGGCCGAGATCGGAATGCCGACAACTGTTCCGTTTGTCCTGTTCCGGCGCCAGGATGAGTTCATTGATTTTATCGTTGACCGATGGAAGGGGCGCGAGGACGGGCTGGTCGAGAAGTCTCGCGACATGGGTGTATCGTGGTTATGTGTGTCGATAGCCGTCTGGATGTGGCTGTTTCACACCGGCACAATCATCGGGGTTGGCAGTAGGAAGGAAGAATACGTCGACAAAATCGGCGACCCCAAAAGCCTATTCTGGAAAGCCCGGCAATTTATAACCATGCTCCCGGTGGAGTTCCGCCCGAAAGGCTGGGACGATCAGAAACATGCGCCGCACATGCGCATCCTCAACCCCGATAATGGCTCCAGTATCATCGGCGAGGCCGGGGATAACATAGGCCGCGGCAACCGGACGAGTATCTATTTCAAGGATGAGGCCGCATTTTTTGAACGTCCAGAGGCGATTGATGCGGCACTGAGCCAGACATCCAATTGCAAAATCGACGTTTCCACACCGAATGGCGCGGGCAATCCGTTCTACCGCAAGGCGCACGGCGGGAAGATCAAAAAGTTTGTTTTTGATTGGCACGACGATCCGCGCAAAGACCAAGCGTGGTACGACAAGCAGTGCGAAACGCTTGATCCGGTAGTAGTTGCTCAAGAGATCGACAGGAACTACGAATCCTCTGTGGTCAATGCGTTTATCCCGGCTGACATTGTTCTCGCTGCACAAGCGCGTGGCCCGGCCGATGTTAAGCCGATAGGCGGGATGCGGGTTGGCATCGACGTTGCCAGGTTCGGCGATGACAAAACAGTCATCACATTCCGGCGCGGCAGAGTGCTGCTAAGGCAGATAGTGTTGCAGGGCATGGATGTCGCCCAGGTAGCGGGCCGGGCAAAAAACGAGATTGCGGCCTACGCCGAGAAGCCGGAACAGATCGCGGTGGACACCATCGGGATTGGTGCTGGGGTGGCGGATATGATGCGGGCATGGTTCCCCGACGTGGTAGAGCGCGGTAAGGTGAGGCAGATTGTAGCGGACGTGAATGCTGCCATCAGGCAGTCGGACGGCATCTACTACAACCTGCGGGCGTTCATGTGGGGCGAAATGAGGGAATGGTTAAAGGGCGCATCAATACCCAACGACCAAGACCTCAAGTCAGACCTGACTGCGCTTCGGTATCTGTTCAAGGGCGGAGAGCTGCTGCTGGAAAGCAAGGACGATGCAAAGCGCCGGGGAGTGCATTCACCGGACAGGGGGGATAGCCTGGCGCTGACATTTGCCATACCTACATTGGTCAGGCCTGCAATGCCGAAGATTCAATACCAGAACGAAATACTATCCGAAACCATGGGGTACTGAGGTATCAACCTCCCCAAAAGAATCGCCTGAGCGCATTCCTGGTCGCTCAATAATTAGGCAAACGTAGTAAATTAGCCACTTTCGAGCGGTTTTCTTATTTGGAGATGCAAAATGATTAAACATGAAATTGTAGCGGTATCGGTAGCGGCAAACACCGCCGGACTGGCGAATGATGTAGCACCTGCAAGTGGGGTGGCTTTAACTCTGGCGGCAAACAATGCGGCAGACAGCCTTGCGCATCTGATCGTCATCACCAACAATTCGGCGACTGATTACTCTACCGGCGGCAAGACGCTGGCGGTTGTCGGCACCGGCCCGAATGGCGAGGCGCAGACAGAAACCATCACCGGGCCGGGCGCTTCAACGACCACGACCACGACGAAACATTTCCTGTCTGCTGCCAGCGTCACGCCGAACTACACGCGCGGCGCGGCTGATACTGTAGATGTCGGCTGGACTGCGGAGAGCGTTTCGGCAACGAAAAATCCAAAGTTGTCCACAGTACCGCAGTTCAATATCGGCTTTGGTTGCTCGGTTGAATCCGGCACCCCGACCTACACCGTTCAACAAACCTATGACGGCGTGACGTGGTACAACCACGCGACAGTATCAGCCGAGACCACCTCGCAGGAGGGTGTTTACACCAACCCCGTGGCCGGTATCAGGCTCAAGTTCACCGCAGCCGGGGGCGTGACGCTCACCAGCTATCAGGTCGAGGGTTAACAATTGCAACCCGACTATGGTATTGCCAGTGATGGCAAGGACAGCAAAGGCGACCTGGCTGCGCTTGCCAATACGCTCAAGCAATTGCGGGATGATGCCGTCAAGGGCCGCGCCGACTCCGGCATTGAGGCAGAATGGCTGGAAGACGAGGAATATTGCGATGGCATAGACGACGCAAATCGTTCTGAGCGGTACATCAAGCCGACATCGCCTGATGGCCGGGTGAGGATTGAAAAGAAGTCTGGTAAGAAATCGAGCAAGTCCAGCGTGTTCGTGAACATCACGCGCCCCTACGTCAACGCGGCTGCGGCGAAGCTGGCTGATATGCGCTTCCCGACCGACGATAACAATTACTCGATGATGCGGCCTACGCCGATGCCCGATTTGGTTCAGCGCGAATCGGACTACAGCGCGGCGATTGATCCGGCCACAGGCCAGGTGATGATGCAGGGCGTGGCCGACGAACAAGGCCAGCCAATGATGCAGATGGGGCAGGACGGACAGCCAGTAATGCAAATCGGGCAGAACGGACAGCCTGCACCTGTCCCGGCACAAAAGCCTGTAACTCAAGCCGACCTTGCAGTAAAGGAAGCAAAGGCGGCAGAGGACGCATGCGAAAAAGCCAACGACCAGATCAACGACTGGCTCGTGGAATGCCAGTATGCCGATCAAGGCCGGCAGGTCATGGAAGACGCTGCACGGATTGGGACAGGTGTATTCAAAGGCCCGTTCCCGGAGAATGTCCGCAAGCGCGCGGTGACAAAAGCTCTTGAGGGTATCGGGATGGTCATCAAGGATGATTTGGTTCCGAAGGTGAAGTGCATCCCGGTTTGGAATCTGTACCCCGATCCGTCGTGTGGCGAGTCAATCCACAACGGGAAGTACATTTTCGAATACGACCAATTGAACGGCAGGCAGCTGCAGGAGCTGACCCGCGACCCGTCGTATCTGGCCGATGTGATCGAAGAAATTATTGAAGAGGGGCCGAAGAGTCAAGAGAGCGGAGAGGCGAAGCGCCCGAACGACAAGAAGCCGAACGACAAAGAGCTGTATGACGTCTGGTATTACGTCGGGTATCTGTCGCGCGAGGACTTAGAAACCGCCGGTTATGAGTTCGAGCAAGACCAGGAAGAGGTATACCCCGAAGCCGGGCTGATTGACGTGCAGCCAAGCGAGTTTTCCGATGAGATACCGGGGAACTTCGCCGATGAATACGCGGCAGAAAGCGGAATGACGCCCGGCGAAGACGTGCCGCCATGCGGCTGCGAAGAGGACGACAAAACGCAGCACCCGGCTATCGTGGTGATGGTGAACAACAAGGTCATCAAAGCCACTATGCAGCCGCTGGACTCCGGCGAATTCCCGTATGACGTGATGGTGTGGCAGCGCAGGTCTGGCCACTGGGCTGGCGTAGGAGTTGCAAGGCAGATGCGTACCGAACAGGATGGTGTCAACGCTGCCACGCGGAACATGATGGATAACGCCGGTGTTTCAGGTTCGCCGACACTGATAATCAATCGTGGGTTGATCGAGCCAGCCGGTGGTGTGTGGAGCGTCAAGGAAAAGGTTTATTACACCACAGCGCAGGGAGAGGTGGATGATATTCGCAAGGCGTTTACATGGGTAATCGCCCCATCAATGCAAGTAGAGCTAATGAACATCGTGCAATTCTGGATTCAACGCGCCGAGAACGCGGTGGGGTTGCCGCTGATATTGCAGGGTCAGATCGGACAATCAACGCCGGACACCTACAAAGGGCAATTGCTCACCAATAACAACGGTAATACTGTGCTGCGCCGCATTCTCAGGAATTACGAGAAGGCCGCTAAAGCAATTATTGGCCGGTTCTACGAATGGATACTGATCCACGGCCAGGACGATTCGATGAAGGGAGATTTTGCCGTCGAGGTAAGGGACTCATCGGCGCTGATAGAGCGTGATAGCCAGTCTCAAATTCTGATGCAAATGTTGGGAGCATCACTAAATCCGCTGTACGAACTCGATCCAGCTTTGGTAATGCAGGAATTCTTGAAAGCACAGCGCTTCAACGCCGACAAGCTGATAATGAGCGAAGAGAAGAAGCAAATGCTCCAACAGCAAGCTCAGGCCGCCGCCCAGGCTGGCGGGCAAGACCCGAGACTGCAAATTGCGCAGATGAATAATGAACTCAAGGCTCAGGAGTTGCAGGCAAGGGCGCAGGAATCTCAGATGAGAATGCAGGCCGAGCAGCAGCTTGAAATGGCGCGGATGCAATTCGAGGCGCAACAGGCGGACATGGAGCGCGCACTTACGCAATGGCAAAAGAATGTTGATGCACAATTTTTGGCTTCGCAATTAAGCAGCGAGCAATCAATAAATATGGATTCGCTGAAAGTAGCACTGGCAAAAGAAAGTGCGAAATTGAGGGTACAAATGCAACTTGCTGGTAAACAAACAACACCTCAAGTCGCAACCCCGGCCTTTGAGCCGCAAGGGCGCGCCGCGCCAGGTACTGCGTTTCAAAATTAGTATAGAATGACGGCGTAAACGGTTGCATCAACAACCGCATACGCCTAACCACAAACGATGAAAGGATCGAAAATGGCTAACGAGATTATAAGTGGTATTTACAAAATAGAAAACGTGGCAAATGGGAAATGTTATGTTGGGAGCGCCTGCAATCTACAAGCACGGAGACGCCAACATTTTAACAATCTAAAGAGGCAATCACATTGCAATATCAAGTTGCAACGCGCATGGAACAGATACGGTGAAAGAGCGTTAATTTTTTTAGTTATTGAATATGTAAAGATCAAAGAAGAATTGATTAAGCGAGAACAATTTTGGATCGATAATATACGCTCTGCTAAATTTGGTTATAACATTGCACCAACAGCGGGAAGCAGCTTGGGTATTAAGAGGTCATTAGCAACGCGCAAAAAGGTATCTGCTGTGCAACTAGGGAAAAAGCGCAAGCCATTATCAGAAGAAACAAAAGCCAAAATAGCTATAGCGCTTAAAGGAAAACCAAAGCCAAAGTTAACGGAAGCGCGCAAATTGGCTATCTCAATATGTTCAAGCGGTAGAAAACATACGGAAGAAACAAAGAAAAAGATGAGCATTTCGCAAACCGGAAGGGTGTTCTCAGAAGAGACAAGGATTCAGATGTCTATTTCTCGCAAAGGTAAAAAACCAACAGATGCAGCACGAGCAGCTCAATCATTGGCCATGATTGGGCGTAAAGTATCTGTTGAAACACGGGAGAAAATAGGTGCGCCTCAAAGGGGTGTAAAAAGACAACCCTGTTCAGAAGAATTAAAGGAACAAAATTCATTACGGATGATTGGAAAAAAGTGGACTACTGAGCAAATTGCGAAACGAGTGTCCACGCGCAAGGCTGGATGTGGATACGCAAAATCAGATGAAGCTAGAGCAAAAATGAGTGCATCTCATAAAGGAAAAAAAATCTCACCAGAAGTTATTGCGAAGCGTAAGGCGACTAGGGCAAGAAACACGGCAATAAAGGCCGCTCAATTACAACAGGCATTCCAAAGATGACCCTCACCGACGCAGAACTGAACTGCCAACTTTGGCTAAAATTGCTTGCGCACTGGAATGATGAGCTGTCTGCGTTGAGAGCATCCAACGACGGCGACATGGACGAACTGAAGACTGCCGCCCTTCGTGGGCGCATTAAACAAATTAAGCGAAATCTCGATATAGGTAATCCAAAGCCTGCAATAGAGATTGATTAAAGAACCTTCTGGCGCGCAAGCCCCGGAGAATGTGGTAAGCCACGAATAGACCAGCCTAGTGCTGGTTTTTTATTTGCTGCTGACCGGACTACCCGATAAAGCGGGGGTTTTTAATTTGGAGATTCACGATGATAGTAGATAAAGAACAAGCAACCGAAACAACGATTAAGGCGCCTGAAACCGCTGAGCAGGCGGCTTACGATGCTGCGCGAGGTATAGAACAACCAGCAGAACAACCGGCCACGGAAACGCTGCCAGAAGTTATGGAAGAGGTTGTCGAAGCAGATACACCTGACGAAATGGCTGAACTACGCAACCAAGTCGGGCGCATCCCTAATTTACTCAAGCGCCTGGATGATGTGAATGGCCGATATGGCCGACTAAGCCAGCGCATTGAGGAAATGCAGCAGCGCGTCGTTGCGGAAAGTACTTCTAATGTTGCATCAACATCCGCTGACGCTGGTGAGCTACTGAAAGACCTGCGGGATGAATTCCCGGAACTGGCGGACAAGCTCGAAGGCGCGTTTTCAAAAGTGATGGCAAACAAGGGCGGAGTCGATCCAGCCGAACTTAACCGGATATTATCTGAGCAATATCAGGTAAAGCGGCAGGAAGAGCGGCAGGTGGAAGTTGAGCAAGCCAAGTCGCAGCTTACTGAAGCACACCCTGGTTGGCAGGAAGTTATCAATACTCCACGTTATGCTGAGTGGAGAACTACTTTACCGCCACGGGTAAATGCCAGGATTACGTCATCGCAAGACCCGTTCTTTGCTGCTGAAATGCTGGATCAACACAAAGATTGGTTAATCTCCAAGACGAAGAAGCAGCCCGCAGAACCATCCAGACGGTTGGCTAATGCGGTAATGCCAAGCGGAACAAGGATTATTCCGCAGGGCTCGCAACAATCAGAGCAAGAAGCTTATGACGCGGAGAGAGCCGCGCGTAGGCGAAAACGTTAATTACCCGCCGAAAGGCGGTTTTATAATTTAGGAGAAATAAAATGGGTATGCAAACATTAACAACCGACGAAGCACGGATCGGAAAACAGAAGGGCGAGATGATCACCCATTCGGAGCCTGTTCAGGTTCTTGGTATCACTGGCGCTGAAAAGCAGATGGACAAGAATATGGGGAAGCAAATCATATTCCGCCGTCAACTGCCGTATGGTGCGACCGATACCGCCGTTTCCGGTGGTGTTGATCCTACCGACCGTTGGACGGTAACAGCCAATGCGCATTTGACGCAGGAAGGTGTTACGCCCAGTGCGGATACGCTGACATTCCACGATGTGCCTGTGGACATCCAGCAATATATGTGTCTGTACGGATTCACCGACCAAACCTACGACCTGTACGAAGATGACATCCCAGCCGAGATGAAGACCGCGACTGGAGAACGTATGGGGTTGGTTAAGGAAATGGTTAGGTGGGGCGCGGTTAAGGCTTGCACCAACAAATTCTACAGTGGCGGAACTACCCGCGCTACCGTAGATCAGGCAATTACCCTTTCGTTCTTACGCAACATCACCAAGAGTTTGAAGGGCAACCATGCAAAAATGATTACCCGCATCATTGATGGTAGCGACAAAGTAGGAACAAGCTCGGTTGAAGCTGCATATTTGGTGTTCTGCCATACCGACTGCGAGCCGGACATCCGCGACCTGGCGAAGTTTACTCCTGTCGCTGAATACGGAAATCGTACTGTTGTTCACGAAAATGAGATCGGTTCGTGTGAAAACTTCCGCTTTATCACAAGCCCGCACCTGGCTTCGATCATTGATTCCGGCGCTTCTGTCGGGACAACCGGCCTTGTCAGCACGGGAGCATCTCAAGTTGACGTTTACCCTGTTGTGGTGGCCGGGCAAGACGCATGGTGTCAGTTGGGTGTCCGCAATTCCAAGTCTATGGACATCATCTGGCTTCCACCAGGCAACAAAGACAAGTCTGATCCAGGCGGTCAACGTGGTTACTGTGGAGCAAAGTTCTACTTCACCGCTGCCGTGCTGAATAATGGCTGGATGGCGATTGCCGAAGTTGGCGCAACCGTTCAGGGATAACCAATAAGGGCGGGTAACGCCGCCCTCTTAAATCAAGGAGAATCAAAATGGAAGATTTCAGAACTACGGTCAATACCACCGACGCGGGTCTTACCTCTGGCACTGCCAGCGGCGCGACCTATACCACCACCGCAACAACGGCACACGTCATCAACGGCAATTTTGGTACAACCCTGGCTGCGCAAACCAACACCACTTCACCGACTACGGATGCTCGTACCAGTGCAGCGTTTACCGCGTTGAATGACAACGAGGCTACTTGCTTTGTGTGGGGTGTGACTGCTGCAGGTGCTATAGCGGTATGCCAAGGAACCATCGAAGATACACAGGTTGGCGTTACCACGACTGCAGGAGACTTCATCAACCTGCCGCAATTCCCGTCGCTGCCTGACGATTTCTGCCCGATTGGCTACAGCGTTCACCGTTGTGCGCCGTCTGCATCGGCGTGGACGCTCGGCACATCGGCATGGAATGCAACCGGCACTACGCACACATTCCAGAACGTGTACGAATTGCCGAGCCGTCCGCAAAGCTCTTAAATCCAGTTTATCGACATAACAACAAAGCCCCCTTAATTCGGGGGCTTTTTAATTAAGGAGAAATAATCATGCCAAGAGGCGTTCGCAAAGCGGTAAATTCACCAGTAATTTCAACCAAAATAGTTGCCGATTCCAACGATATGCAAGTCGGTCAACCGCAATACCACAAAATACCCGCGACTGGCAGTATTAGCGCGGAAGATTTCAAGGACAATTTCCAAGTTGTTGATGCGCCTGCGCTGGGTGGTAAGGCAGCTATATTGGCATTTATGGAAGAAGAGGTTGTTGTGCGCCTGGCAACGACTGCCGACAAGTCACAAGAACCAATCCCGCGCTTCTCCGTAAACGGAATCAACCAGTATATTCAACGCGGCAAGCCGCAGGCAATCAAGCGGAAATTTCTGCAAGAAATAGCTCGATCTAAACATGAATCAATCAATACCCCATTTGCGCGGGATGGGAACGGTTTCGATACCTACAACCTCAGCAAACAGCATTCACTCAAGTATCCGTTCGAGCTGATCGAGGATAAAAACCCACGCGGCCGTCCGTGGTTGGAGAAGATTCTGGCGGAAGCCTGAACGTAGCACCCTGCATCAACAAAGCGAAAGCACTTTCAACTAAAGGAGAAACATCATGCGTTTATGGGAAAAATTTGCCAACTTATTTGTTGGCGGGAAACTGACACTTGGTAAAGGCGCGTCAATCGTCGTTACTAATTCCGACCTAACTACAAGCACTATCAATCTGACAGAACTGGCCGCATTGGACAGTATCGCTGCATCCGACCTTGCCAAGATTGACAGCATTACCAATGGTACGGCTGCCGCTGGAAAAGCACTGGTGCTGGGGGCGAGCAAGGAAATTGCAACCATCACCTCGGCTACCATTACCACGCTTACCGCCCCAAATATGGCTGGCTCTGTGACATTCACCGATGGCACTACGGATGTGGATATGGCTTCACATGATGGCACGAACGGACTGAAGCTAGGCGGTACGCTTGTTACATCCAGTGCGGCTGAGTTGAACTACAACGACATAGCCACGCTGGGAACTCTTGCCGCAAGCAAGGCTTGGACATCAGACGCTAGCCTTGACACCGTTATGCCAACTGGTGGGTTACTGACGGTGCAGTCTGGTGGCGCCGTTACTCTTAGTTCTGGAAGCACGCTGACTCTTAGTGGTGGTGTCGTACAGGCTCCTGTCTTCGTCGCTGACGCCACTCCCTACGCCGTCCTGGCGGCTGATAGCGGCAGGCTCCACATCATCCTTGAACAGGCGAGCAGCATTACACTTAACCTACCGGTTATCGCCGCAGGTTTGAGCTACAAGTTCGTCATGGGCGGTGTCGCTACTGAAGCTCAGAACTGGGTTATCGTCGCAACGACGCCATCGTTCTACAACGGCGGCGTGTCATGGGATGACTCAAACGCCGTCGCCTCTCCAGTCCCCGTTTATGGCAACGGCACGTCACATCTGACGTTGACCGCCACCACACCTGAAGCTGGCACTGCGATTGAAATCTACAGTAATGGCACAGAATGGTTCGTCTGTGGCGCGGTCTTTTCCACCGCCACACCTGCCTTCACGTAATACAGTACCGAAGCGCTTAACACAGCCGCTACCAAGCGTGGTGGCTGTCCTGATACGCTTTATCGAAAGGTTAAAATGTCAACACTATTGCAGCTCACAAACTATGCGCGCGAGGAATGCGACGCATCCGGTAACGGAGACCTGACCACACTGGTTGGTGTCACCGGAGAAAGTTCCAGGTTCAAAAACTGGATCATCCGCTCGTGGGAAGAAATCCAAGAAATGCAAGCTGATTGGAAATGGATGCGCGCCGCATTCTCGTTTGTCACGACCGCGAACGACGGTACATACACGTCTGCGCAGGCAGGAATATCCTCACGCTTTGGACGGTGGGATAGGACGTATTGCACTGTATATCTCACCGCAAGCGGGACGGCTGACCAAGCAGAACTCGAATGGGTTGATTACGAGGAATTCCGCTCTTCATGCCTTACTCAGCCTATCAGCGACAGCAGACCAACCCATTTCAGCATCGGCGACGCAAATGAACTGCTGTTGTGGCCAGTCCCAGACTCCGCGCTTTACACCATCAAAGGGGATTATTTCAAGTCCCCTCAAATTCTATCCGCAGACACAGACGAGCCAGAATTGCCAGAGCAACACAGGGTAATTGCGTATTCGGCGATGAAAAAGTATGCCCGTTTTTCAGCCTCTCCTGAAATCTACGCCGACGCGAGCGAAAAAGAACGGATGATCCTCAGCCAGTTTCGCGCCAAATATCTTCCAGCATTTCAAATGGGAGGCCCGCTAGTCTGATGAAGAATCTTCCAATACCAAAAATGTCCGTTGACTACTTCAAGTTTGAAGGCGGACTGAATTTAGTAAGCCCTGCGCTATCCATTCCACCTGGTCGGCTCATAGATTCTATCAATTACGAGCCACTTCAGTCTGGTGGGTACAGGAGAATACGCGGGTTCGAGCGATTTAATGGAAAGACACCACCGTCCTCTGCCGATTACTGGTTATTGGGCGTGACAATTTCCGGCACTATTTCAGTCGGGGACACGGTAACTGGAGTGACTTCCAGCAAGACTGGGGTGGTATTGCAGATCAACAATTCAACAGAGTTGGTGCTAACGAAGGTTTCCGGCGAATTTGTTTCAGGAGAAACCTTGAACGTCTCCGCTGCCCCGCAAGCAACCACAACATCAATAACCAACAAGAATTCAGCTTTAACGGTGTCTTTGCACGCGCAGTACAAGAATCTTGCTGCTGATAATTATCGGGCTGATATTGCCGCCGTACCTGGAACTGGAAGCGTTCTCGGCGTCCACCAATACAAGGGTGTGAAGTATGCGTTCCGGGCGAATGCTGGAGATACCGCCGTGGATATGTACAAGTCCACAGCAGGTGGCTGGACGCAGGTGGTGTTTGGATATGAGGTAGCATTCACGGCGGCCAGTGTCGCTCCAGCAGAAGGTGGCACGCTCACCCAAGGTGGTGTCACTGCGGTAATGCGCAGGCTGGTGATTCAATCTGGCGCGCTTGCCGGAGGAACAGCGGCCGGCCGGATGATTATCGACACGATTGCAGGGGGAAACTTTGCTGCCGGTGCTTTCACTGGCGGCATGACCGGGACGTGCAGCGGAATACAGACAGCAATTACGCTGGTCAAGGGCGGGCGGTTTGAGTTTGGGAATTACAATTTCACGGGTTCGGCTGATACGTTTAGGATGTATGGATGTGACGGGGCGAACCGGGCTTTCGAGTTTGACGGAAGCTATTTCGTGCCGATTGCAACCGGAATGACAACCGACACACCAAAATTCATCACGGCATACCGAAACAAATTATTCCTAGCGTTTCGCGGCTCGTTGCAGTTCTCGACCACAGGAAACCCATATATGTGGACACCGCTTACCGGGGCGAATGAGATTGGGGTTGGTGACACCATAACCGGGATTCTTCCGGTTGTTGGAGGGTCATCCACTGGCGCCTTGGCTGTGTTTTCGCGTCACACGACATCAATCCTGTATGGCTCGGCAGCAGATGATTTTACTATGGTGCTGATAAATCCTGATGCCGGTGCTGTGGCCTATACGGTGCAGAACATCGGCCATGTATTGATGCTAGATGATCGCGGAATCAGGACGCTTTCACCTACGCAGGAATACGGAAACTTTACCGACAAGACAATAACCCAGCTTGTCCAGCCGTTGATTGATTCAAAGCAGGGAATGGCAATCGCCTCAAGCATTCATAGGGGGCACAACCACTACAGGCTTTATTTCACCGATGGTACCGTGATGGTTGTTGGTTTGGCAGATCGGAAGCAAATTGGCGTGGTGATGTTTAATTATGGCATTGCGCCGACGTGCATAACATCAGGCGAAAATACAACCGGAGCAGAGGAGATATTTTTCGGGTCTTCAACCGGTATGGTTTACCAGGCCAGTAAGGGGACATCATTTGATGGTGATGCTATTGAGGCATGGATTCGCACCGCCTACAACAATCAAAAGGCGCCGCTTACCAAGAAAAGCTACAAGCGCGTCGTGTTTGAGATGGACGCAGACGGAAGTGCTAACTTGCAACTCGGCTACGATCTTGGATATGGAACTCCAGATGTAGAGACCGCCGGGCGTGTTGTTTTTGAGGAAGAGGGGGGCGGCGGGTATTGGGATCAATTCACATGGGAAGAATTCACATGGGACGCTCAAGTTGTAATCACACCGCAAACAACAATATCTGGGACTGCTGAGAATATCAGCCTGCTAATTTACAGCAACAACGACTACGACGACTCTTGGATTATTCAAGGCGCTTCGATTTATTACATCCCGCGCAGGTTGGCGCGTGGCAACGCTTGTTAAAGGGGAAATGAATGTCCGATTATTTCAATGATGATGGCAACCCGGTTGCGCAATCAAGAGGCGTTTCATCTCTGATTCGCAATCTATTCGCGTCCGTCGAGACTGGGTTTTCCAAGGTTGCCGGGTACACTGGGAATGGAAACAAGCTAGTGAAGATCAACGCCGGGGCAACAGCGCAGGAAGCGATGGCGCTTGGCACCGCGAATCAGGTGGTGGGCATGAACTCCGGGGCAACCGATTACGAGCACAAGACGCTGACCGGGACGACCAATCAGGTGACGGTCACTCAAGGGGTTGGCACGGCGACATTCTCAACACCCCAGGACATACACACTGGGGCGACGCCGACTTTCGCGGGGCTAACTTCGCCGATCACCTCGTCAAGCGTAACCATCACCGGCGGCTCGATTACTGGGATCACTGACCTGGCAATTGCAGACGGCGGCACGGGATCGAGCACCGCATCCAATGCAAGAACAGCACTTGGCCTGGCGATCAACTCCGATGTTCAGGCTTACGACGCAGAACTTGCTGCAATTGCAGGACTCACTTCTGCGGCTGACAAGGGGATCCAATTCACTGGTGCTGGAACTGCGGCGACATACGATCTGACCGCAGCCGGCAAGGCATTACTCGACGATGCCAATGCAGCCGCGCAGAGGGCTACGTTAGGCTCTACATCTGTCGGAGACGCAGTATTTATCGCAGCAAGCACGGCGGCGGCTAGAACTGCTATCGGAGCTGTTATTGGGACAGACGTTCAGGCTTATGATGCAGACTTGGATGCGGTCGCAGGTATTTCGACTGCTGGCTTGATCGCTAGAACCGGGGCTGGAACGGCGGCGGCAAGAGCACTCACCGCCCCAGCAGCAGGGATTACGGTATCGAACGGCGATGGCGTATTGGGTAATCCGACACTGGCGCTGGCCAACGACCTAGCTGCGCTTGAGGGATTGGCTGCGACCGGAATTATCGCGCGCACTGGAGATGGTACAGCGGAAGCTAGAACGATTGCAGCGGGGAGCGGGTGCTCTGTCTCAAATGGAAATGGTGTATCGGGAAATCCTACCGTTTCACTTATTCCTGGAGTTGGTCTTGGCGATGTGCTAGGTCCTGGAGTGGCGGTAGATGGTGAGTTGGCTCTATACAACGGGAATACCGGACAGCTTATCAAGCGCGCCACCACGACAGGACTACTCATGGCAACTAGCGGCGTATTGGCTGCCGCTGTCGCGGGGACTGATTACGTTGCTCCTGGCGGGGCTTTAGGCACCCCCTCATCTGGCACACTGACAAGCTGCACTGGATTGCCTGCCGCTGGTGTGGTTGGGACTGCTGCCATACTCGGCGCAAACACATTCACCGCCGCCCAGAACCTCGCCCGTGCCACAGTAGCATCACACGCCACCACAGCCGACATCTGGGGTGCAGCCGGAAATCAAATCGACTGGACTGGCACGGCGACCACAACGATATTCCCGAACGCGCCTCAAGCAGGTGCGGAACGTGTGCTGATATGCACCGGTGCTTGCTCGTTTACCGCTGGCGCGAACATGCTGATTGACGGCGTGGCTTCGGCCGCTACCGTGACCTGTGCTGCCAACGACAAAGTGCGAGTTTACGCAAGATCGACTACTGTGTTCGAGCTGACGCGCACGAAGTATGATGGGACGGCGCAAGTGGTAGTTGGCGGCGGGGATGCTACTTTGAATATAGGGTACTTAAATGTCCCACAAAACAGCCAGTCAGCGGCTTATGAATTGGTTCTTGGCGATTCTGGCAAACATATTTATCATCCTGCTGCGGATACTACTGCGCGCACATGGACAATCCCCGCGAATGCAAGTGTTGCATTCCCTATAGGAACCGCTGTTGTTTTTGATAATGATTTTGGTGCCGGGGCGCTGACGATTGCGATTACTACAGACACTCTT
>Ga0209210_1000613_pt1 | contig 36396 bp, 64 predicted proteins | sample RifGroA1_FD_183991 | JGI IMG/M metagenome (GOLD analysis project Ga0209210, IMG submission 183991) | Contaminated groundwater microbial communities from Rifle, Colorado, USA - Rifle Groundwater A1 (SPAdes) (version 2) | ecosystem: Environmental > Aquatic > Deep subsurface > Groundwater >...
GTTTATATTGTATAGGAATGTGGTTACATAAAGAGTTAGATTAAAAATTAAATATAATTACTGCGCTCAAGCTTGCAAGTTCAAGTAAATAAATCATAAGAAATGTTCCAAACCCGCTACTTTTATTTAGATTAAAACTAAAATATACAAAATGCGCTATTATTATAATGCCCACATAATACTGAAATAACTCTATCTCAGCACCGATTATTTTAGTAACTCCAAAAGCAATTAGAATATTAAAGGAAATTATGAGTAATAATGAAATTACTTTATTCACATTATTATTATTCAATAAAAAGTGCCATACTAACCAAAATAACGCTACAAATCCATAAATTATAATTAAGTTATCCATTTAATATTCTCTCCAAATTATGATTTATAAATACGAATGTGATTTTAAGTCCTCATCTCTTGTTTCATTTCAGATAATACTTTTCCTAAATTCTTTATCACATAAAAGAATATTCCAAAGAAAGTCAGCATAAAGAACCAACCAAAGCCACTTGACACTAAAGCGTTAAGTAAAACTCCAAGACCATAATTTTGAATATATGCGAAAGTATTATTTGCCATATGTACTCCAATTGTAAATGATAAAGTAAATCCAAAAGCATATATGCTTAAGTTCATAAGAAGCCTGAACACTCCTGCAACAATGAACATATATCCAAGATAAGAGCTGTTAAGTTGATGTACATACATGAAAGTTGAAGTAACACCAATAAGTCCTATTATCATATAAAAAGTTTTATCCTTTAAACCAAAAGGAGTCTTTCCATTAAAGAATGTCTTTTTAATTCCTATTCCTACTGCCCAAAAAAGCAAATATAGAGTAAATGCCCATGCAAACTCTTCAGTAATTGGCGCTACTATACAACTATAAAAGAAACTTGCAAGAGGACTGCTCTCTATTGCTCCTGCTTCAAAAGTCTGTGCTATTCTACTTTCAAGTCCACTTCCAGAAAAATATATTGAACCAAAGAAACTTGTAGTTGAGAATGCAAACAAGCTTCCAATTGTATTTACTAGAATAATCAAAAACCAACCAAGTACAAAAAAACCCATTGATGCTAAAGTACTACTTTCAATAGGTGTCATAAAATATTCTTTAGTGGTCTTTTTATTATCTTCATTAATCCAAAGAGCCATAATTACAAGAACTACAATACTAAAAAATAAGATAGTTGTATAAATTGTTCCAGCTCTAACTTCTACAAGGCTTCCCCATGCAATACCTAAAATAAGTACTGCAATTAAAAAGAGTGTAAACCAGTTCTTATTCCCTTGCGCAAAAACATTAGGTCTTCCCATTTAATCACCCAAGTAACCCAAAAATAATTAATACTAAAATTAAACCAAGTAATAATAGCATACCAAGATTAAATAAAAACAATAGAATAAAATTTAATTTCCTTGTTTTACTAACCCAATACATAATTGCAATTGAGATTAAGATTGAAATAATATTTGTAAAAGTATTATTAAATTCTAGTGTTATGGAAAGCAAAATCAATGCAATAATTACAGATAGAAATAAGTTTATTCCTATGTACATTGCCCATCCTATAAAGTAATCTTTTAGTTTTGCCATTTTTAATGCCCAAATTGAGAATCTGTCTCATAAAATGTTTGTCCTGGTTTGACTTTAAAGAAAGTATCTAATCTTGTACTGCTTTGACTTGAAGAATAATAATAACTTCCTCTTAATTGTGGTTCTCCATTCCTATACTCAATTCTCATAGGAAAAGTTTTACCATATCCATTCCCATTTGGTCTTTGGATATGACTTTGTCCTGAATAACCAACATCATTATGTTTACTCATTTGACAAATACAAGTTTTTTCTGTTGATGAAATACTAATAACTACTAAATAATCATAATTTGTTTGATCATATCCCCAAGAAGTTTCAAAAATATCTCCAACTTTAACTTTATTTTGTTCATCAGGTTTTTTTAATTTATTATCAATCCAATCCTTTGCATTTTGTAAATTATAATGCCAAGCATAATTTGTTTTAGCATCTTTATTTTTTTTAACATGATAACCTTGATAATTATGATTAATCCAATATCCACGATATTCTTGTGAATCATCAATAGGTTTTTTAATTGAAGATTTATCAGAACCCCTTGAAACTTCAATCTTTCTATCATGTTCAATTACAGGAACTTCTCCTTCATTTCTAGTATGATCTCTTACTTTTATAATCCTTTTAGGTGTATCTCTACCTTTTACATCAGTTCTATTTTTACGATATTCATAATAAATATTTCCTGATTCAGCTCTTCTTTTACCTGGTGCTTCAGCTCTAAGTTCATTATCTCTAAGAGTATCAGAAGTTCCAGTTTGTCTTATCGTTTTTGTTAAGGCTCGTCTTTTCATTTTAATCACCAATTCTCATTTACATAATCTACAACTTCATCATAGTCTCCACCTTGAACAGCATTCAAGTCGTGTATAGCTTCAGATTTAGATTTATACTTACTTAAATCAGGATGACTACTTTTTTCAATAGGTTTAACATAAATTTTTTTAGAAGTTAATTTTATAAATCTTTTATCTTTTGCTTTCTCAATTTTCTTTTTATATTCTTCTTTTGCTTGTTTTTCATTATCAAAAATTTGTCTTTGTCCTGAGCCATCAGATAAATAATATCTTTTTCTAGTTTCAATAGGACTTTTATCAGAGCCTCTAGATACTTCAATTTTACGATCATGTGAAATGACATTTATCTCTCCTTCTTTTCTTGTATGTTTTCTTATTCTAACTTTTCTTTCCATTTGCAATTGGGATTTTCTAGGTAACGAGCCTTAAATATCCATTATTAAAAAGGTTTTCAAAATCAATAAGGATAAAATCCTTATCTCATATTCATAAGTCTAACTTATGCTTAACTAATATCTACAGTAACATCTTGTACTGTGAATACTACAGTTTTACTTGAGTCATCTTTATGAGTTCCAACTCCGATTCCAGTACCTGAAGTTTTCAAGTAATTTCCTGCAGAGAAGAAGTCAATTTGGATGTCAGTTGAAGGGTTAACTCCACTTATAGATTCAACATAGAAGTTTAATTTATGAATGTCAGCTAACATGTCTTTATCTACTTTATACACATATTCATATGTATTTAGAGCAACAGTTTCATCTGCTGTTAGACCATTAGTTTTAACATCTGTTAGAGTTAAACCATCATAATTAACACTTGGTTTGTCCCACTCTGTAACTGGTAGTTCAAGAGCTACAAGTACATAAGCATCTTCAAAGTCTGTGTCATCTCCACCTTTAACGTATACTGTAAAGTCTACATATCCATTAGCACCTACAACAAATGCTGTTGCATTATCACCATCAGTGAATGTAGTTCCATCAGCTTCGAAAACAGTATTATCTGCATCAGCAGTGTCGTACGCATATCTTGCATCTTCATTGTCATAAACTTTGAATGTAAGAACTCCGTGTTGTTCAACACCTAATTTCAGATTAATATTACTTCTATCAGCTTTGAAACTTACCATACCACTTTCAACTTTAGCACCAAGACCAGAAGGTTGAGCTAAAATAGAAGCGATTTGTGAGTTGTCTCCACCGTCAGCATCTGCACTTACTACTTTAAGACTATATTCATAACCACAAGTAATTGTTGAAGCAGAAGGACTAGTTGTGTCTGTAATTGAAGTTACAATACCACCCTCACTATCTAGAACATATAATGTTGTATCAAAAGTCTCTGAACCTGAAGTATTCAATAGATTTTGAACATCAATTGTAAGTGAAGTGTCTCCATCAGTAGGACAGTTAGCCAAGCTTACTGCACCCGTAGATGATTCTTTATCTTTAAGTGAACCCACTGCAGGTACGCCTGCAGAATAGAAATTCGCCCCAAGAATTGCAAGTACTATAAATAATACTGCAACCCATAATTGCCAAGATTTGATGCCACCACCATATCTTGCTCTTGCTTTTTTATCCATTTTTTAAGATGTGTTAACACTATATATATGATATGGTCTTATTCAATTACCAAATTGGTCTTCATATCGTAATTGTTAATTAGATATTTCCCCAAAATTTAGGTGATTAAACCCCCCGATACATATAATGTATGAGAATATTCTGAGTTTGTCCCTTTATATTACAAGTTATAAAAAATCTATAATTCACTAAGTGAAAAATGAAAATTTACAAATTCAAACTCTGAAAAATGAAAATCTTAGTTTTCACTTAGTGAATTCGTTAAAATCATATAATTCACTAGTTGAATTGTGTTAATTTCTAAATTTTATTTATAAGGTTGAAATCTTAAAATGTCTTTATATGGCTAAAAATAAAAAACTAATGACAGCTATTTTGTACTTTTTTGGTGTAATTTCATCTTTAATCTTTGCTTTTGCATTAGATAGATGGTTACAAGAACAAGGTTTCAATTCGTCAATTTTGGTCATATTAAGTGGAATTGTAATGATAGTATTGTTTATACTTGGTTACAAACAAGAATAAAATGAATAGAAATAATAACCCGCTCGATACTATAACTTCGGCTTTATCGCCAAGTAATTGGTTAAGAAAATTAGGAGTAATGCTACTTTTAGCAACAATTTTAGCAATTGATAAAATTGGTTCTAATATTGATGATGCTTTCAGAAATGGTACATCATGGGTTTTTGCATTATATGATGCCTATGTTACTGCATTATATCGAGCTTTTGGTACTGTCTATCCTTTTATTCTTGACATGTTAACAGGTAAATTTGGTTATTTAGAAGGACACTATTATGGAACTATGGCTTTATCGGTCGTGTTCTTGTTCCTTTTAATTTATATTGTATTTCAACCAGTATCTTTGTTTTTTGACTTAGTTAATGGAAGAAACAATGAACCAGTATCATTTGTTTGGAGATTATTAGTTACTTTAGTACTTGTAATCTTTATCTCAGCATTTATCTATTATGCTTTTGGAGATACAGGGATTATCATATCCTTGCAAGAAAATGTGACAAACTCAAGTATCAATTCAACAATAAATACTACTTTACAAACAAATACCACATTAATTAATATGATTTAAAAATGACAAAAGTACGAACATATGAACTGAAAAGAAAAAGATTTTGGAAAATCTTTGCATCTGTGTTTATAGTCTTACTTCTGGTTGGAGGATTTTTCATCTATCCTAATTTCAATCAGAAGATGGCTATCACAGAAGACGAGCTGTCTTTTTATGAAGATAGGAAATCTGAAATACCGACATTTGATTTTATCGGATTTAATAATTATATCAATAGCGAGAAGTCTCAAGTATTAGATTTTATTACTACACCAAGCGCACTTGCGTTTCAATACACAAAACTCTATGATGCTTCAGGAACTTTTCTGAAACCCAAAGGAATGAATGTTGTAATGGGTGCACAATGTAATAATGGGGATTATATTAGATACATGATTTGTTCAGGAACTTCAAAATCTACTTGTACTCAAGACATGTTTGCTAATCTATGGCAAGTAGCTTATGCAGGCAATTATTTAGAATCTTCAAAATATTATATCAATGATTTAGAGTTTAGATGGTCTTATACTTGTTACAAAGCAATTGTGACTGCAGTACCTACAGAACTTTATTTATACTTAGATGGAAATAAATGTGTTCAGAAAGCTCAAGCAAGCACAAGCGCAATTAAATATACAACTGAAAGTGCATGTACTACAGCTTTAAAAGAATTGTTAGCAAAACAACAAGCGCAACTTGACTTACAAAAACAAATTGAAGCTGAAAGAGTAGTTTGTACAAATAATGGTGGAACATTCAAGGAAAGTACAAGATCATGCGCAATGCCTCAAGTGACCATTCAACCAACTTTGCCAAGTTCAAACACACAAACTACAACTACTCCAACTACAACAACTAATACTAATGTGAGCACAACCACAACAACGCCAAGTTCAAATAATCAAACTACAACAACTCAAACAGAAGAAGAGATTAAGCTTAATTGTAAGGCTTATGAGAATGTAGAAAATAGTAAGTGTTCATTTAGTACAAGTAAATTGTTTAGCGACCAAGGTTTGAAAGAGTTTTACACAGAAAATCCTCTTGCAATCATATTTGCAGTAATTATAGTAATTGGTGGAATATTTTTGGTGGTGAGAAAATGAAAAATAAAAAGTTTGTAGGTATTGGGATTTTTCTAATCTTACTTATTGCTTTCATTGGCTTTTCAATGGTTTCAAACAAAGACTCACAATCTTATAGCCTTTTTGGTGATAGTGTTTGGCTTCCTCAATATTGGGTTGCTAAATGTATTCCAAGAGCTGATACTAATGCTGAAATTCAAATCACAACTCATACAGACAATCCAACATTTTATACTTGTGATACAAACACTGCCAAGAAATATATTCCAATGGTGAATGGTGTTCAATGTCAATTCAGTTTTGATAAGTTTGAAGCTATTACAGTTTATTCATGTAAAGGAAAAGTTACAGACAAGAGTAAGATAAATGATCCTAGTGTTTGTACTGACATTAGAAGTGGGTTCTCATCTGTTGTAAGTAGAGCAACTGCTAAAAGTTGGACAGTAAACGCAGGAGACACTCTTTATGTTGATACTGATGCAATCTTTGGTGATGCAACAATGTTTGCAAGATACCCTTCATATGGTCTTGAAGTTAGAACTGCTGACGGGTTCACAGGCGCTACAACAACTAATTGTGAAGTAAATAGTATTGACACTAATAAATATCATACAATTGATAAAGGTTCAAGAACTGAAGTTAAACCTGACTTTCCACTTAATGTAGTTTCAGGACTTAAACAAGGTCTATCAACTCAAGCTGTAACTTTAAGTGATATTGAAAACGGGAAACCTATTTACATTACAAGACCAGGTTATTATTATTTAATCCTAACTTCAGAAGATGGATTTAGGTATGTTGCAACTGATAAAGGTGAAAGATCATCAGAAAGAATTGAATGTATTCCAAGAACTTCAGGTTGTACTGATGAAGCTAAGATAGTTCCTCTTGAAAGTCAAGCATGTGACATGTATGGTGGAGCAATTACAAACTATGCACCAATTATTGGAGACAATAGTCAACTTTGTAAATACACTTGTGAAAGTGGAAAACTAAGTAAGAGTACTGATTGTATCAAGGTTCAAACTTCATGTCCTGCAGATAAACCACTTTGGGATACAACAACAGGAAATTGTATTGGCTTAAGTGATGAGAAACCAGTTCAAGAAGAATCAAGCTATACAGCGCTTTGGGTTTTATTGATAGGTTCTGCTGTTTTAAGTTTGGTTTGGGCATTAAGGAGATAAAAAATGGTAAACATTTTTGATTTTGTTAATATCTCTTTATGGGATGTAATCTTATGGGGAGCGTTACTCGTTTCATCCTTGTTTGCAGTTTTTACTACATATCAAGCCATAATATTTGGAAAAGTAAATGTAAGAAACATGATTATCATTTGGATAATTCCAGTTCTTATCTTACTTTTCATACTAGGAAAATCACTCTTTGATTATGTAAAAAATAATCTTGAGATGGCGCTTGTGATTGGATTTCTAATCATTTTAGGTGCATTGTTACTAACTCCAAAATCAAAAAAAAGAAAATGAAAGTTTCAAATAATAAAAAAATTGTATTTATGTTCGTGCTTCTAACTTTTGTTAGTTCTGTAGTTGCAGAATCAACTATAGTAGATTTTATTGATAAGGACATCTCTGCAGAAGAGTATGCTTACTTAGTGCCTTTGGCTAATAATTATGAAGTTACTAAACATATTGCTAACAAATACGATTCAATCGCTATCAATGTGACTGATGATGATTATAGAGTAATTCTTATTTTTGAAAATGGGGAATTGAAAGAGATTAAGGAAAGTCAAGAAGTATCAGATTTAGAATTTAAAATTACTAAAGATGATATTACATACTTAATGGAAAATTACAAGTCTATGACTGCTTTTGATAAGATAAAATTTCTTATTCAACATGATGTGCCAATTAGAGACATTATTACTTTTAGTGGAATTGCAATGGGAATGAGAGGTTAAAAACAAATGAAACAAAAGACTAAAACTAAATTGTATTTAGGTATTATAATTGTAGTTTTACTTGCAATTGCATATATTGGAACATTTGGGTTTACTCTTGTTCAAGATGATTATTTATATTCTGCATCAGGCGGTCACTCAAAAATTAGTATTACTGCAGTTTATGATGGCGCAGGAAAAGTTCCTTTTGAAAATAAGAATAATTTTTACAATTTTTCAAAACAAAATATCAAGTGTGAGAATTCTGCAGGAAGAGGTTATATTGAAATTTATACTTATGTTTGGAACGATAACCCTGACAGCGCAGAAATTGATAGGAGATTAAAGACTTACTGCCCTGATTATGTTGCAAATAGAGATGCAAACCCTAGTTGTAGCCAATATACTTCAAGAGAAGGATATAGCGCTTTATCAGGAATTAAAACATATACATTTAGAGATAACATAGGAATTATTGATAAAAAGGTTACATATGTTTGTATGAGTCTTTGGACAGGAACTGCAAGAGGAGTTGGATATACAAGACCTGCTTGGAGTTATATGACAACAACAGTTCAAGGAAGAGTTGTAGATTATGTTTATTCTGATATGGATGCAGAAAAGCAAAAGATAATTGATGAACTTACTACGCAAATTAATAGTAAACAAACTACAATTGATGCTCAGCTTGAAACATTGAAAGCTCTAAACTTGAACCTTGATGAGCAAGTTATACTTATTAATCAGTTAAGTACAAGCGTAGAACAAAATGCTAAAATTATTCTAGCACTAAATACTAAACTTGAAGATCAAGCAGAAATAATTTCCAAACTTGAACTAAGTATAGAAACACAGGCGCAATATATTAAAGCTCTAACTTCAAAAGTAGATGAGCAGGTTTTAATCATTTCAAAATTAGAGCTTAATGTACAACAGCAACAACAATTAATTTCACAATTAACATCTAAAGTAGATGAACAGACTATTTTAATTAATAAATTAAATGCAATTGTTTCAGAACAACAAGGAACTATTTTAACTTTGAATACAAAAATTACTGAATATGTTAAAGACATTCAAGCTTTGAATTTGAATATTGAACAGCAAGCTGAATACATTAAAAAATTAAACTTAAAATCTGAAGAGCAAGCTCAAATCATTAATGGTCTAACTTCAAATTTACAAACTAAAGCATATTTAATTTCACAATTAACTGCAGAAAATGATAAACAAGCTGAACTTATTAAAGCAATGAAAGAATCTTTTGTTAATCAAGGTATTATAATTGCGAATCTTGATTTAACTATCCAAAATGATGCTTTATTAATTAGTAAACTTACTTCAAATAATGAGGAACAAGCACAAATCATAAAAGGTTTAACTTCAAAAGTTTCTGAGCAAGCACAAATCATTACAGCTCTCAATCTGAATATTGAACAACAAGCAACTCTAATCAAGACACTTACAGATAAGAGCCAAGAGCAAGCACTAATCATCAATAGTTTAACTTCCAATCTTGAAACTCAAGCACAAATAATTGATAATATGAAACTTACTGTTACTGAGCAAAAGAATCTAATTACTGACCTTACATCCAACCTAAAAGAGCAAGCACAAATTATTGATAGCATGCAACTTACAATTGAAAATCAAAAATTACTAATTGCAAGTCTAAGTAAAAATAATGCTGAAATGGATTCAATGATTGCAGAACTTAAAAGCATTAATGCAGGAAACAAATCAAGACTCTTACAATTAGATCAACTAAATAAAGAAATGCAAGGACAACTTGAGACACTAAAAGCTCAAGCAGGTTCACTTGAAGAGCAAAATAGCAATTTAATCATGACATTAATCATTGGAGCTTTAATTATTATTGGAATAATTTATGTAATGTTAAAAGGTAAGAGGAAAAGAAAGTGAAAAAAATATTAATTTTGATTTTAGTATTTATTGCAATGATAAGTGTAAATGGAGTAAGTCAGAATTATATAGTATCTAGCTTTTCATTTTACAATAATGTTACAACTGGAACTGGAAATTCCGAATTACCATATATTAGTTCAGATGGAACAAAAATATTCCAAATTGACGCTGGAAGTGATGATATTTATGCTTATAATTTAACTACACCATTTGAACTAAATTCAATAGTGTCTCCTGCAACAATTTTTGATTTAACTCCTTACGAAACAGTTGTTAATGGTTTTGTTTTTGGTAATAATGGAACAGAAATGTTTATTCTTGGAAATGGAAAAATAATAAAGCAATTTCATTTATCAACTGCTTGGGATATTTCAACTGCATCAAATACAAAAAATAGTACCTCATTAACTACTTTAATTGGTGTTATTGGATTTCCAAGAGCAATGGATTTTAAAGATGATGGAACAAAAATGTATTTTATAGAACACAATGACATAATTTATGAACTTAATTTATCAACTGCTTGGGATATTTCAACTTTAAGTTATAATAATAAGTCTATTACAATACAGAATATGTCAGGTTCTACTGCAGGAATTGTTTTTGTAAATGGGAGTATTTTGCTTGGACTTACTGATACTGGAGATAAAATTTATCAATTTCCTTTATCAACTGCTTGGGATATTTCAACTCTAAGTTCATCAACAGCAAATTTATATGTAGGTACAAAAGATACAAACCCTGTAGGTATAGCTGTATCCTCCAATAGAAGTAAAATTTATTATTTAGGGGGAATTAGTGATAATTTTTACCAATATAATGAGGTTATTGATACTTTAGGGCCTGAGATTACATCTATATCAATGAATGATACTACACTTACTGTAGGAGAAACTAGCCTACTTACTATTGTCTTTAATGAGGTTGTATATAATTTTACTAACACAGATATTACAACCATTGAGAGTGGAACACTTTCTGCAGTAAGTTCAAGCAATAATATCACTTGGACTTCAACCTTTACTCCTACTGCTAGTCTAACAGATTTAACAAATGTGATCACAGTTACTAAAACTGGATTGAATGATGTCTATCAAAATGCAGGTACTGGTACAAACTCTACTGCTAATTATATTGTTGATACTTCAAGACCTGAGATAACATCTATTTCAATGAATGATACAACATTAATTGCAGGTGAGACATCATTATTAACAATAATATTCTCAGAAGCTGTTTATAATTTCTCTAATACGGATATTACAACTATTGAAAGTGGAACACTCTCTGCAGTAAGTTCAAGTAATAATATAACTTGGACTTCTACTTTCACACCTACAGCAAGTGTAACTGATTTGACAAATGTGATCACAGTTACTAAAACTGGATTGAATGATGTTTATCAAAATGCAGGTACTGGTACAAACTCTACTGCTAATTATGAAATACTTTCAGTTAATTTAGAAAATATCTCTATTTCATTAATTTCATTACTTAATGGAAATCAAAGTGGGAATATTTCTTTTGATATTTCTAATCCTGGTAATTTGACAATCTCAACCTGTAATGTTTTAATTGGTTCAACTTTATCTAATGGAACATTGACAGGTTCATCATGTGCTATTAATTTTACAACAGCTCTAAATTCAACAGTTCAAGTGATTACTCCAACAGTTTATGATAATACTTCAACTTCATACACAGGAACTGCAAATAGCTCACTATCAATTGCATATATTAGCAAAAATTTAAACACTTCATTGTATCATAATTTAACCACACAATACTTTGTAGATAATTATACATTAACAAATCCTTGGGGTTCTACTTTCTTAAACATAGATTTTAGTCTCAATTCAAGCGATAGTATTCAAGTTATTAATGTTTCAAGCTCAACTAATATCTCAAATCAAGTTGAAGATGACATTATTGTTGAAGATACTTACTACACAATACCTGGAACTAGCTTTACTTATGGTACAAACTATCCTGTTTACAGAACTTTCAATATAACAAACCCATACAATATCACTATAAGTAACATGATATTAAATCTTAGTATTCTAAGTTATAATTCAAGTTTAGCTTTCAATTACACAAATGGGACTGCTAAAAATTATACTGATTACTCAAGTTACATCCTAACAACTTTAGATAATATTAGTTATTTAGGCACACAAAAATTTAATTTATCGTATAACTCTAATGTGATTCTAAGAAGTTTAAATGTTGCAACTTATACTATTGTGAGTATTGATGGAGTTTATTTGAAACATTATAATTTTACGCCACAAGCACAATATTATTCAAACTTTACAAATTTCACTGGAACTATAACAGATTCACTTGCAACAGCTACTTACTTTCAAAACTGGAATACTAAGTTAAACTGGATTACAGCAATGACTTGGAATGGTTCAACACAAGTTCACACTGCAACAGATAATTCCAATCTATTGGCAATCTCGTTTAACACTACAGACCTTTCAATTCCTGTTTACTTTCAATTAGACTACTATGTTACACATACTGATTTTGCTTCAGTTGGTGGTGGAGGGGGCGGTGGTGGTGGAGGAACTACTATAATAAATGTAATTGGAAATGATGCAGATAAAGTTTTATGTGAAATTATTGCAACACCAAAAGAAATAATCCTAACAGAGGATACTCTATTTTTGGAGCTTTCAATCTTGAACAGAGAAGATTTCAATATTGATCCTAAGTTTAGTTTCGTACATGTTACAGGAGATGAAGCTTTGACTAATCAGTTGAGAATTACAAATACTGTAAGCAATATTGATGGAAGTAAATCACAAAGTATTGGAATAAAGCTTAACTCATTATCCAAAGGAAAAGCTGAAGCTAGTTTAGTAATCTCGACAACTAAATGTAAAAATGTGTTAGTTCCAATTGAAATAAACATCACAAAAAGCAGTAATGTGGAGCAAATATTTTCAAATATTGAAGAAAAATCAATTGACATGATATTGAGCGAATCATTTGATGAAGTATTTTTGGGATCTAAAAGCACTAAAGAAAATTTAACAATTATTGATAAAATTGCTATCACAATCAATTCAGTTGGTGGAATTACAATGCTTCTAAGCTTTGTAGTTCTACTTATCTTACTTCCCGTTGGAAAGTATAGAAAAATCTTCCCTAATACATTTTGGGATTATATGGCAAGAATTATCCTGCTAATAATCGCAATTGCCTTTATTTACATACTGGCAAAAGTGGGTGCGTTCTTTTTAGCATCCTAACCTATGCCCTTTTTTAGGGATTTTTAGCAATAAAATATGAATAGGTAGGTCTTAAAAACTTAAAAAATGGCAAGAAAATTCGTAGATAATGCATCAATGTTCTTAACAGCAGTTGGTGGAATTAACTGGGGTTTAATTGGACTTGGAAATTTTTTCGGCTCTAATTGGAACTTAGTTAACATGGCTTTAGGTGGAATGCCTATTGTAGAGAATGTAGTTTATGTTCTTGTAGGTGCAGGCGCAGTTAATCTTGGTTACAAAGCAATCATGAAGTAAACACGCTTGAAATAGGAGTTATCACTCCTTTTAATAATAAAAAATGGCTAAAATTAAATTTAATTGGGTTTTGGGTATATTATTATTATTTTTAATCATTATTGGTATTGTTTGTTATCAAAATTATTATTTGGGACAAGCTAAAGTTAACACAAAAATTTTCAATCAAAGTAATTTTCAACCTGACTATGTAGAAATTAAAAGTTATGAGATAAGAAATTTATTTAATTTAGATAAAAATACAGTTATTCTACTTGATAGAACTTATAGGGCATATGACTTAAAAGACATAAATAACTCTATTTCTAAATTAAGATTCAAGTCTTATGAGAAAGAAATTTACGATTGTGATGACTTTGCTTTTGAAAGTATGACACAATTTAAAAGAGAATTACCTGGAGTTGCAATAGGAATATTATCTGTTTCAGAAACTATTCAATCTAAAACTTTTTCAAGTTATGATGAGATGGAAGCTGAATATGTAGCATTCAATAAATCTTTAAATTATGGTGAAGTTGAGATTGAGAAACACCAAAATTATGGGAAATGGTATCTTGTAGCTAATATCAATCATGGCGTGAATGTGATTATTGATTCAGAAAATAATATTTGGTACTTTGACCCACAAGATAGAAAATTGATTAAGTTTGAAAATAGACCATTAAAACAGATAAATATGATACTTCTATAGCTTTGCATACGCCTTTTTAAATAATAAATCTACATAAAAAATATGGCTAAAACTAAAATTCTATCAATTTATGAAGAAAATAAGAGATTAAGAACTACTGCGCATGATCTATTCCAAAAAAATCTTAATTTGAAAACAGAATTAAGAAAAGATGAGGAATTATTTGAAATAGTAGTTGAGAGTTGTTTATATGTAGGAATAATTATAGGAGTTACTGTATTATTTATTTTTTAAAATTAATAAAAAGTAAAGTAGGATTAGGATTTTACTTTTCTTTAGGTAGTTCAAATGACTCGATATATAAACCAAAAGAAGGTTGTTTTATGTCTGCTTGGTCATCAACCTACAACGACTGACCACTCTCATCCTGTGACACTTTGGCATGTTACTATTCCTTTTTTTCGCATGGAAGACTTGTAAAATAACTAAGGGATGTCTTGTGTAATTATTATAAGAATTTATTTATTTAAAAAGGCGTATGATATTTTTGGATGTTTGGGATTTATAAATTATAAAATTACAAATATTTTATGGAAAGAGCAAGTGTTATTTTAAGAGTATCAACTAAAGGAGATGAACAAAATGAGTCTTTACAAGAGCCTGAAAGCCTAGAATATGTTAAAAATAATTCATGGGAACTTTTCAAAGTGTATCATGAACAAGGTTCAGCATATAAAAATCAATTTCAAGAAAGAGAAATATTACAAGTTGCAATTGAAGAATGTAAAAAAAATAATGTAAAACATCTTGTTTTTTGGAATATGGATAGATATTCAAGATTAGAACCCGAAAAAGTTTTAGCTTATACTAAGAAATTATCTTTATTTTATGATATTAAAATACATGCAGTGCATGGTGATTCATGGAGTGAGATAGTTGAAACAGTATCCAAAATAAAAGAACTTGGATTTATTGGTGAAGCTATTGGAGAATTTTTAGATAAACTTTTACAAGGTCTTGAACATAAAAGAGCTCATCAAGAAAGTAAAGTTAAATCTGAAAGAGTAAAATTAGCAGTTGTTAGAAAACAAGGAGTTCCAACCAAATCTTATAAAGGTAATAAGTGGGGAAGAAAATCTTTGCCAAAACAAACAGTAGATAAAGTTTTAGAACTTTCAAAATTAGGGCATTCAATAAGAAAAATTTCTCAAATGGTTATGACTACAGATAAAAATAAAAATCAAAAAAATATAAGTAAATCTGTTGTCCATAAAATATTGGTTGAAAATCTCCAAGAAAAAGGTAGTTTTTTAGATAGTCCTAAAATTAGTCAATTAAAGGACAATGAGTAATAAAAGGTTTATCATTTTCCTAATGTCGTATTTAAGAAAAAATACGATAATTATTAACATTTGAAGTTACAAAAATGTAACTAAACTCTAACTCAAACTTATTTTTTTATCGTAGTTCGAGATACAAATACGATAATTTTTTGTATACACATGTCGACAGCTGTTAACTGCAGTTAACAAATAAATTAGTTTTTTATTGAAATTCTTATCAAATTTGTGAAAATTTCTCGAATAATCTCTTGAAATCCTTTTTTTGATGAACTTTGAGCCAAAAGATAAAAAAAGTCTTCTAAAAATCACTTTAAATAGTTAAACCTATTATAACAATAGTATAAAGCTTATAGTGGCAAAATCAAAGTAGTAATATAGTAGTAATTAGATAATTTTAACTTAAAACCTTTAATTTTTCAAGAATTTTCAAAAAAATTCCTAAATATAAAGGACTTGATAAGATATAGTAAATTATGGACTTGGATATATCGAGCAAGTCCTTTATTTTATAGTGTCAGACAAACTTTGAAAATTACATACACATACACATAACACAAGTGAGTGTGGGGAGAGGAGCCCCCTAAATTATATACTTTTCATCATAAAATTTTCCAAGAAGCTTTTTTCCCTCACTTGAAAGATAATAATATTTCTCGTTTGGTTTCTTATCTTCAAAGTTCTCAGACTCTGACTTAGAGATTTTATATTCAAGTTCTAAAAATGTTCCAAGAAGTAAAGCGAGCGCATAGTAAACATCATCATTCTTCATGACAGCATTCTTCTCAAACTCCATTCGTTTCTTCATGATCTTCTTCTGAATAATATCGTCCTTTGATTTGCCTTGAGTTTTGTAATAGTTAATCCCCCGGACATAATTTCCTGTCATACTAATCTCAGTAATCCTTTTAATCTTTTTTAAGATTAGTTTATCGTACTCAGACTTACGAGACTTAAGTTTGTCCAGGAGTTGTTTATATCCAAACCTTGTTTTGTTCTCTCTGTGAAGTTCAAGACAGGCATAGATTACATATCTAATTACAATATTCTTTTTGGCTGTCAGAGGAACTAAAGGATAAGTAGAGTTCTGACTTATCCTTAAAACATTATTATTAATCAGAAGTTCTGTAGCTCTCCAATCCTTTGGAATGTCTGCACTCTTTCTATAAAACCCAAACTTTTCTTCACTCATCTTCTTGTTCCTCTTCTTCTTTCTCTTCCATATCTGCCTTAATTGATAAATATAATATTGTAACTAAACATAATAGAGCTGTTAGAAAAAATACAATCATTTTCATATTTACTAAATCAGATTCCATTTGGTTCTAATCTCCTAATTAACTCTTCTCTTTTCAAATAAAATAATCTAGAAGCTCTGTCAATTCCAATTGGAATCAATGCACCAAATCTATGATAGTGTCTTTTTAGATATAGTTTTCTTGTTTCACTTTCATAAACTACATACAAATCATAAAGGTCATTGCTAAATACAAGCTTCTTCTCTTTACATTTGAAATGTGAATATTGGAGTGTCATCTTCTATTTTGCTTTAAATTTTATTTCCTTAATATGAATTATCTTATTATCTTCATCAATATGAACTAAATCAAATAATTTATTCTTACTTCTAATTTTATAAGATTTTAACTCCATTTTTAATTTATTTTAATTAAAATATTACAATCATCTCCAAACTTTTGTACTTCAGTTCCATTATCCAAAACAAGGTTACATGTTTGAATTTCCTCTTGAGATACATTTACTGTAGGAGTTATATTCTTAGGTGGTTGAACCACAGCATTATACTTATCAACATAACTACATCCTGAAAATAACACTAAGAAAGATAAGACTAGAATTAATATTTTATTCATTACCATGTTAAATCACCTTCTACTCTTTCAGTTTTAATTGGAATTTCTTGAACTACTTGACCATTGATTAAGACTTTTTGAACTGTTTGGATTTCTACATGCATGTCTGAAATCTTATTCTTTTTAGAATTATTACTCAAGATTTGAGCAGGGTTTTCCTCTTTTAATCTGTTAAGAGTATTTTGTACAGACTCAGGTAGTTCATTTGATTCAGACCTAGCCATAGTTGGTTCTTTTTTATTTGAAAATATGTTCATCTTTCGTAATTATTTTAGGGAAAAAACCATTTATAAATCCCGATATAAGAGAAAAATATTGAATTTTTACATGTAAAGCATTAGCGCAATCCAACTTATTGTAAATATTGAAGACAAAGCGATTAGAACTCCTGTAGGTAAGTTTACATGTCTAATATAAGTTACCATCATGAAATACTTGAACAATAATAATAATAATGGAAAAATTGCAAATATAAATACTAAAATCTTGGTTATCTTTCCATACTCAGCTCTGTAATCTGCTTTATCTACTTCTGATGCCCTGTAAATATCAATTCTCTTTTGCTGTTCTTCTCCTTGAATATTTAAAATTTCCTTATCTTTTGTAACTATAGTCTCATTAATTTTGAGTTCTTTTTGATTTACTTCCTCTTTCAAATTAGTTATCTCTTGGTCTAAATTATCATTTATTCTTCTTTCATAATTCAATTCTTCTAATAATCTTATATTCTCTTCTGCAATTAATTTTGAAATAGAATCTCCAATCACATACTCAATTTGTTTATAATTAGCGCAAATCTTGTCTGTGTTTACTTTGGAGATGTATCTTTGCCAACCAACAATAATCTCTTTTCTGTAGTCCTGGATAAGACCTTCACACTCAAGTTGATCTGCAAAAGGTAATGGAGAAAGCTTACATTTCTCAGGTAAGTTTGGAGGAGTAACGAAAATGTCAGGGATGTCAATACTGAAAATAATATTAACTGTAGTATTTTTAGTTGCAGTGTTCAAAGTAAAGGATGTGTTCATTCTACCTATTGCTACATAATCAATGGAATAAGGTATTTGAATTCTTATAGTACCATTCGAATTGAAAGAAAACTGACCTAAAGGACACTGAATAATCTCTTTACATTCAGTTATTGTGAAAGCTTCGTTTGGTGTTCCTGAAAATGTAAAAGTTAAATTGCCAAAGTCAGGTAAATTATCTGCAGTAATTATTTTCCAATATGTATTGTTAATAATTTTAAGGTCATCAGAGCCATTGAAAACTAATAAAGGAGGTTCAATCTTAGTTACATTAAATATTAATCCTAAAGTTTTATAGTTAGAATTGGCGCTATTTGTAATGTTTATTGATACATTAAAAGTCTCATCTATTGCATAGATTGTGTTTAATAATGTCCAATTAACTTTGAAATCATAGTTAGCGCTTGTGTTTGAGAAATTATAATTAGGAGGAAAGTTAACTACAACTCTACTATCTGATTGAGAAATATTAAAATACAAAGTTGCATTTTCCACATATGGAAAAGTATAAACTTGACTTATACCGCTCAAAGGCAGATTTTGATTTGTTGCATTAAATCTCTCTTCATAATCATAAGCTGTAACACTTCCCAAAATTAAAATACTCATCAGAAACCAAATTAGTTTTTTCATTTTATATATTAAATCTCCTTACATCTTTTTTATATCTTTTATAACTATACCTTATTTCATCTTTAGCACCACAATATTTTTTGAAATTTCGTTGAATGACTGCTACGCAAGAAACTCCTATTTTATTTCTAATATCTGTATAAGATAATGTTTTATCATTTTCAAACTCTAAATAAATACTAACCCAGTATTCTTTTCTAACATTTTCTATTTCTTCTTCCATTAAGATATGTTTTTTCATTTTATATTATTTCCCACCTTGCAATTAATACCTAAATTATCAATATTACAATATGTATTTGAAAAATTTAGGATATATAAAGGCGTATAGGTCTCGCTTAAACTTCCAATTTTATTCTGATCTATTTGGCATAAATCACATAATCCTTCCTTTCCTAATACATCATACGGCTTCAAAAAAACTTTAGTTTGTTCAGATTCTAAATTATTTAAAAAATAATCAATAGGACATAAAAGCTTGTTATCCTTATCTAACTTGCAAGAATAAACCATTGAATTAATAGAATTGTTTGAATAATAAACATTATAATATTGCACAAAAATCATAGGACTTGAAAATAATAATGCAATAAATACAAATAGTTCACAAATAATTGTGAATAATAAGAATTTAATTTTATTCTTCATCATCATCACCTTTAGTTGCATTGCCTTGCGCTACAGGAACATATTGTATTGTAGGCTTTTTTGAACCACGATTATACTGCGTATTACTTTTTTTGTAACTTGAAGCCATCGCCTTTTCACGCATATTTGTTTGGAACTCTTGGTCGTCCATGTCATCATAAGGTGAAGATTGTGGACTCAATGTCTCACTCTTTAATAATAACTCTTTCATTTCTTCAGCTGTTGCATTCTCTCCAAGCCATGTAACAATTCTATCTCTTCTATCTTGAGGGCTTGACATGTGGAAGGTTCTACTTAATTTTTGCCAAGAGTTTCTAGACACATTTAATTCTATTCTTTCATTTCCACCTTTAAGATATTCTTCACCTTTAGACATTGAGTATACAATAACATGCTCTCCAACCATTCTACCATTAGTAACTCTGAAAAATGAATATTGGAATCTCTCACCTGATTTTTGGTCAACATCAGGCAGTCTATCAAGTTCATAAATTGCAAATGGATCTACTGGAACCATAATGTCTTGTTCATCTAATGAATAAGGTTTGCAAGTAATATCATGAATGTAAGTATCAATAATACAGCTTCTTGAAAGAAGCCAACCTCTATCAGGCGCAACAGGATCATTCCAATAATCACGCTCTGCTTTTTTCCAAGTCATTATGATATAAGTAATAAGTATAGCACCAATTATTGCTCCAATTACTCCTAATATCCAATAAAATGTTGAGAGGTCTCTCTCCCATTTATCGTCAGGACTTGAACAATTTAAATCATTCTTGTTAGTGTCTCCATAATCTATAAGTCCATTCTCATCATTATCTATTCCATCAATACATTCAGGAAGTTTAACTGATTCGTTTTTACCTACAGTGTATTTCTGCTCACCTAAATTAAAATAAGAATAAGCAAGAGCGCCTACAATTATAAAAATGATTAAAGTTATTCCACCCCACTTAAATATATTTCCCCAGTTTACCATTTATTTTAACCTCTTTTTTAGATAATCATTACATATGAACACAAGTTTAGTATTGCCTTTGTAAGTTATGCTCTTTACTAACTTCTCATCCTCTTCAAGACCTTTGATTGCATTTCTTACTTTCTGAATATCCATTTTAGATTTTTTAACTAATTCGGATATAGTAGCAGTTCCATTATTTCTTAATAAAGTTCTAAATATAGTAATTTCTATATCTTTCCAAACATTATCTATATTATTGAATTTATTATCCCAAGTTGTACCTAAAATGAAAATTATATCATCATTATCTAGAATGTATTGGGCTTCAATTATTTTTCTAAAAGTTTTAGCATCAGGTCGCTTAAGGTATGATTTATACATTGAATTATCTATATGACCATTTTCTAAAAGTTCAAATAGGTAATCTGAGATGTAATTTTTTAAGACCATTTATTTTTCTTCTATAATTGTATTTGCTTTTTCAAGAATATCCTTGTCCAACTCTTTAAATTTAGCTCTATTTAATTTCTTAATTTCTCTTTGGAGTTTTTTCTTCTCATATTTTTTGTCTTTGATTTCCTTATCAAGTTCAGTATCAATGACCTTAGTTCCTTCTAGATTGTAAAGCTTAACCATCAAACTAAATATACAAAAATAGTATTTATAAATCCCGATATAAGAAAAGAATTAATTTGGAAAGTAAAATAGATTTGATATGTTTTAGTTTGCACTTGCGAGAATTATGTAAATAAAAAACTATATCTAAATTATTAAAAAAGTTGTATATAATTACTTGTATTAGTATTATAATAAAGAATTAAAGGTTTTTTGGCTTACTTTCCCTTATATTCCTCTTTGCTTCTAAGTTCTTTTATTTCTTTATCAAGATTTATATTTTCTTCTTCTAATCTTGTTATTTCTTGCATATTACAAATAATTCGTGATAAATTTCCATTTATAATACTACATTTAGTACAATAAATATAATTATCTTTAACTGCAATACCACATTCTAAACATAGTCCATCATTATATCTTTTTATCATCTTTCCTCATTATTCCTCTTTGTTAAACCATTTGGTTACTTTTTGATTATTTACTTTACTTAATCTTTTTTCTGCTATTTCACAGTATTCTTTTGATATTTCAAAACCTATAAAGTTTCGTCCTAATTCTTTACAAGCTACTGCAGTAGTTCCAGAACCCATAAAACAATCTAAAATTAAATCATTTTCTTTACTTGAAGTATTAATTATTCTTTGAATTATTTTAATTGGTTTTTGGGTAGGATGTTCTACTGACTCTTTACCCCCTATAATATTAAAAGTCCACACATCTGTATAATTTTTTAATGGATTAAAAGGTCTTCTTAAGTCTTCATAATCCTTTTTTAAGTCTTCATAATCCTTTTTTAAGTCTTCATAATCCTTTTTTAAGTATTCATAATTTAAAAATTCTCTAATTTTTAAATATTGTTCTTTAGTAATAATATTATCTCCATTTAACCAATTACTTACACACCCAGTTAAACCACCAGTTTTACTTGGGAATAGTTTAGAGATTTTGATATTAGTTATTTTTGCTTTTTTAAATTCTTCTTTTAAATATTTAGCAAAATTATTGTTTGGTTTTAACTTTTCTTCTAAAATTATATCAGAACTTGTTAAATCCCAATTTTGACTATAAAATAATAATCTTTCAGTAATTGGTGCATACATTCTATATTCACTCCAACCTTTTATAGTCATATTATTAGGTTTAACCCATATAATATTATTTTCAAGATTAAAATATTTATCTAATTCAACTTGAATATATGCAGAAATTTTATCATCAGCAAAAATATAAAAACTTCCATTATTAGTTAAAACTCTTTTAATTTCTAATCCCAATCTTTTTATCCAACTAATATAACTTTCTAAAGTTTCAAATTTATCCCAGTCATATTTAACTCCTTTATAGTCTTTTAACATAATATTATAATATGGAGGGTCAATAACAACAAGGTTAATAGATTTATCAGGAATAAGTTTTAAACCCTCTAAACAATCCATATTATATATTTTATTTAATTCAAGTGTCATTTTTCAAAGTCTCCAAAGATTTTAATAAAACCTAATTCATATCTAGGACAATTATATTTCTTTTCTAATATTTCAAACAAAGTATCTGCTTCTTTAGTTTTCATATTGCCTGCTCGAATACAGGCTCTATTCCACATTTTCCAATCTTCTAAAGCTTCTTTTACGTCTTGATAATAAAACATTTGAGTAGGAACTCCCCAATCATTGTTTTTAGTATGTTGTTTATCTTTTAGTGTCATTTTATTCCTCTTTGAAATCTCCAAATATTTTTTTATCTAAACAATGCTTACAGTATCTTTCATTTTTTTTATGAAAGATTATACAATAAGACTTTTTACAAATATCACAAAACCAATTTCCTGGATAACAACTTACTTCATATGTATTCCATTCTAAAATATGTTTCTTTACATCTTCAGTTTTAATAATATCTCCAATATAAGTTAAAGATACTTCATATAATTCTCCATTTTCATCTTTTATGTATTAAGTCTTTAACCCTCGCGTAATTGTTTTTATCTAAGTGACATAAATCCAAGATTAAACCTTTTAGGTTTTCCTTGTCCTCTCTATCAAGAAGTCCTAAGATCATGTAATCATTCATTTTTATGTCTCCATGAAATTATTACATATCCATTATAGAAAGTCACATCAGTTATTTCTCTATAAAATTTTTCTGAAGTTTCAGTATTAGTGATTCCGATAAAAAACTTATCAGTTATTTTGTTAAACATACCCAATTTCTCAAATCTTATATCATGATTATCAACTAATCTGAAAGTGTTTGGCTTTCTTCCATCTTTTTCTTTCAAAAATATTTCAGGATAACTTTTAAATTCAATTGTTACCATTTTAGATCTCCAAAAGTGATTTGTTTTTCTTGATGATTGCCTTTTCACAATCATCACAATTTAAACATCCTACTTTAATCATGTCAAACTCACCACAGATTGAGCATTTCCTACCAACTCTATTATTTAGATTATTCATTTTCAAGCCTTCACCTTTGTAAATAGTTCAATCAAACTCTTTTGAGTATGATCTTCAAGCTCTTTTCTTTTGGTTTTTGTTACTTTCAGTTCTGATTTTCTAAGTTCTTCAAGCGCAACTTTCAACCTTGCTTCTGCATCTGCTTTCTCTTGCATGTACTTTTCTACCTGAATATGTTTACTCTCAATTACTTTCTGCGCCATTCTAATATATTGTCCTGAATCATACTCTCTTTGAGTAATGATTTTGTCAAGTCTATTAGCTTTAGGATCTTCAAGAAAATTCTTAATTAAAATAGATTCATCTTTCAAATCTTGGTTCATTACTGGTTTCAAAATATCCATTATACCTAAATTATACTCAAGCCAAGCTCTATATTCATTTTCAGGCAGGATTTCTTTCACATACAAGATTATCTCTCTTGAAGTAAGTTCGCATACTTTCTGTTTATGGCTCATACCCTCACAGAGAATGTATCTTTGAGGTTTATCTTTAGGAAATCCATAAATACTATAGCCCTCTAAGTTCTCTTTCAGTTTGTGACCTTTCTCGTGCAAGATCTTGATTATTAGATAATCAAAATAATAACTTTTCTGAAAGCAGTTCCTTTTTAATTGTGAATCTGCAGTGATTAGTTTCTTAATTGTTGTCTTGCCCATTTTCAATACTCCTCAAAACATGATTTACATGTGTCTGTAATTCCTCTTGGTCTGTTTCTATCAGTTAGCTTGCAACCACAATCAATACATGTTTTCCTTTTTGTTCTGATGTCGGATTTCATTTTGTATCACCTAATTGATGAATATATGACTGGAAGCTGAAATAATTTGATTTGATATTTTTCTTACTTATTCCATACTTTTCTTGTATTGAATGTTTCAAATCAATCACTTCTTGTGAGTTTACACCACTTTTATTTATGATATATGATAATTGACCTAAGTCGAATAAAAACTCTTCTTGATAGCCTTTACCTAAGATTAATTCTAATTTCTTTGTCATCTTTTTTACCTCAAAACTTTTAAATTCATAGGCTGAAGGATAATCTTATTATCCATTCTTCTATCCCATTTAGCAGGAAAGCTATTATTGAATTTCAACATTTCTTTCAATCTTTGATTTTCTTGTTTCTCTCCTGACCATGCTTTTTCAAGACTTTTTAATCTAAGATTACTTTCTTTGATTTTATCACTTATGAATTGTCTGCCAATTAAATCAACTTCTTGTTTCTCAAGATTATTCATTTCTTACCCTCCCTAACCATTTTAATTAGTTCTAACAAATGAGTCATTCTGTTGCCATTTGCAGTTGGCATATGTAAAATTTCATAAATACATTGTGTAACACTTTTATCATCATAGTTATATACATTAATTTCCCTTTGCAAAGTTTCACTCCACGCTTTTTTTACTAATGGGAATTTTTCTTCAATATAATATTGTTCAACTAATTCAGGAGAATTTAATCTAATAATTTTTTGAGTCATTTTGAAAACCCCGCATAGATTACTTCTTTGTCTCCGATTTTTGTAAGCATTAATTGTGGGATGCACTCAATATGAACTAACACTGCTTCCAAATTATTACCTTCACCCTCTTTTGCAATTAAACAACATGGCTTATCTGCATTTGTTTCACATAGATAACATTTAGCAGTTTGTTTGAAGTTTGGATAGATTTTCATTCTTCCTCTTCCTCCTCATCTTCCGGTACAACACTATTAATTAAAAGTATACTCCCCATTAAAAAACAAATTATTGTTGCAAAAATTAATTCAAAATTTGTTTTAATAGATTTATTTTTATTTTCAACTCCCAAAGCCCATAAAGTAATAATTCCATTACAAATAAAGAATAATATCAAAATTAAATAAGGGTTCATTCTTCCTCTTCCTCCTCTTCATCTTCTAAATATTCAATTCTTTCATCAAGAATATCTCTTGCTCTTTTTAACTCATCAATACTTGATACTTGTACTAATTCTCCAACTATATCATCAATCGCTACCATTTTTTTCTTTCCTCTCAATTTTGCTTAATTCTTCTTTTAATATTTGTAAAATCCTATTTTGCATTTGTTTTACTTGTCCATCTTTGGTATTCTCTAAATGACGCTCATGTAATTTTATTTGAGCGTTCAAGTGTAGTTTCTCGCCATAATGGTCAAACATTTTATTCTAATTCCTCTCTCCTTTTTGACCAATATTCTAAACCTTCCATGTGTTGAATCTCTATAGCTCTTAGTTCATGAATAAGTTTTTTGTAAACTTCAACATTATCTTCATCCTTAATTTTCATATGATAACTCAAATGTTCTTCAGATATACAAATTATCCTGTTTATCTCTTTCACTAAATGCTCATAGTGTGCAATCATGATGTTAAAACCTACTTTGTTTACCATCTTATTTTGCACCCCATACATGTACTGGTCTATTTGCAGAGTTCCTTTTAATTCCTGCATCAACGATTAAACCCATTTTCAAAAGTTCGCCTCTTCGGTTTGTTATGCAATTAATTGGAACATTCAATCCTTAGCTGATTTCTTTATCACAACATAATGGATGTTTTAAAATAAAATTATACACTAATTGTTGCATATGTCCTAATTGCTCAGGTTCACTTAACAATTCAAAATATGCTAAAAGGCTTGTATCTCTTACACCATGAATCATTTTGCTCTACCTCTATTACTTGATTTTTCTTCTTCAATTCCCAATAAGTCAAAAATTCCTGCTTGTCTTTTTCTTACTTCAGTTTCTACTTGACTTTCACTTAAACCCACATGCGCATCAATAATTCGACCACTTTCAGTTTTGCATAAATTACTATCAAATAATTTTTGAGATTCTTTATCTTTTTCATCAAGCTCTCTAAAAATAGATCCTTTTACTTCCTGACCATTCAAAGTTACCTTATTTAAAATTTTCTTTCTTTCTTGTGGGCTTAATAGTGCTAAAGGTTTGTTTTCATGTAAAACTAATGCGCTCTGATGTTTGGATTTTGGTAATAAAAGTTTAATTTCCTTTGCAAGAATTCTTTTTAATTCAGTATCCTTTTCAAAAGTTACACCATTTAAAGTCACTTTTCTTGAATATAGTGTGTTTTCTTCTCTTTCAATTTGATTTAGTTTAATCATAAAAGGCTTCAATCTATCTTTTACTCTCAAATTAAAATCTAATAAATAAGAATTGTTTTTTATGAAAGCTTCAAAATCTACTTTATGTTTATTCAATAATTCAAATAATCTATCTTTAGTAAAGTAAATTTTATAATAACTTTCCATATCATTTTTACAAATTAAGAAAGTTTCATATTGAATATCATCTAATTCCCAAAGCTCTTTAAGTTCTATAAGTCCTAAATGATCAAACTCTGTTAAGATTAATTCAATATCTTTTCCGAAAATTCCCAAGCTTTTTAATTCTCTTTGCCAAGTAAATCCTTTACTTAAAAATACTAATAATACTTTTAATTTATTTATATCATTTAATATATTATAAAAATACATACTACCCTGTCCGTCAACGGACACCCCCCCCCTCAAATTTGGATTTTTCATTTTTGAGAAAAGATTTTACCTCCCCATTCCATAGGTTCATCCTTCTGTTTTCTTTTAACAGAAATTTGCTCATCATCTGCTTCTTCTATCGTTATAAGATATTTTTGATTTTTTTTTAAAATACCTTCTTTCAAAAAAGATGAGGGAATTGAAATATAATTCCCATTCCCTATTTTTTTTATATCTCTATTTATTTGTAACATTTTTATAAACAAATTTAATCCATTTGTTATAACGGATACAAACATTTTATTTAACAAATATATATATTTTGTTTACTATTATACAATAGTTATAACATTTTTATAAACAAAACATACCACAATATGTAAATATTTGTGTTACAATCGGATTTATAAACAATAAAATTTTAATCTTATTTGATAAAACATGGAATATCAAACAGCATTACTTTTATTTGTATTACTTTGGTTGTTTTTTTTAGTAATGTTTATATATGGATATATTTACTTAAAGAAGTATGGGAATCATTGAATTAAATATTGTTAAATGTATTGCATTATTAATTAGTATTGCAATTTCTGAAATTATTTCAGATTTTATATTAATTCAAAATGAAACTAAAAATGGTAGAAAACAATATAAAATTAGATTTAATTTTGAAGCTTTAAATCCATTTATATCACATGATAGAGCAATGTTTATGTATTTTATCCAGTTAATTTTAATTGTATTAATTAGTACAGTTATAGAAAGTATATTTCAAGAATTATTAATTAATAATTTTATATATTGGCTTCCAATTCTTTTTTTAACAATAACAGCTCTTTATATGGTTATTATTAAAAAACTTAAAATTAAAATGACTCCAAAAAGGTGGATTACTTTCACATTCTTAGTTATCATCACATTTGGATTATTTGCAATTATACATAATAATCAAGATATTCAAATAAAAGTAAGAAAATAAAAAAATGGAAAACGAAAATGAAAACTATATGAAGAAAAAGAAAAAATTAAGTAAAGAAGCAAAATTAATAAATTTTATTGGAGGAATAGCTTTAGGAATTTTATCTGCAAGTTATTTTAGTTTTAATTTATTTATTGGAGGAGTAATAGGAGCTATATTTGGTTTAATTATAATATATTTATCAAAATGAAAGAAAATTAAATTAAATTTTTTATTTTATATCGGGATTTATAAATGGTTTTTTTCAGTATAAATTAGAGATTTTAGTTAATCTCGCTCTAAAATAAAAAATGGCAGAAGCATTTACAATGGACAAAAAGTGTGTAGTTGAATCCCCAAAGGATGAAATTCTTGAAGGTGTTATAGTTGATGTAATAAAAACTAAATGGTCAGAGTTCATAGATCCGACTAAAATAAATAAGTTTGATAACCCTGAAGAAGAGATTGTTAAGGTTAAGTATGAGACCTTATATAAGAATAATCATTTGAAAGGTGAAGAGTCGTTTAAATACTATCCAGCTCCAATGGCTAATAGTAATCTTGGAAAGTTCCTAATGAAATATAATAATATTGCAGTAGGAGTTAAAATAAAAGTTATTTTTGATGGAAAAGGCGTTAGTTCAATTAAATTGGACTAATTTTTTATTTTTAATCTAAAATTCAATATTTTATCTTATTTTTATAATTTAATTGATTAATAATATATAATTCAGTTAAAAAAGTAGTTAGATTTATAAACATCTGTATATACATATATATTAACAAATGTTAAACATTTAATCTAAAAATGGTAATAATAAAAGGTAGAATCAGAAAAGTTGGGAATAGTTATGGTATTTTAATACCTACTGCTCTAGTTAGAAATGGCATCATTAGTTCTGATGGAGAAATAGAAGTAGAAATTAAAGATAGTAAAACACTACAATTAGAAGAAGAAGTAAAACTCTTAAGATCTAAGTTAGAAAATCACAATCAGAAAAACAGTAGCCCTCCCGTCGAGGGTTTCACCTCTTTTTTAGTACCAAGTAGTCATAATTCCTTTCACTTAACCTCCTTTTAATTATCCCAAATATTCTTTTTTTATCCCGAGATGCTTGTTTTTTATCCCAAAAACTTTAAATGGGATAAACTTTAACCGCAAAAGTTACAAATAAAACTTAATTATATATAAATAACATGGATTACAAACAATTATTAGAGCTCACTATCAAGCAAGAGAACCCTATATATGACTATCAACCACAATTTAGATATTATTTAAATAAACTAGATAATGTGAAAGATATTCAGTTTTTAGAGTTCATGTGGTTTATGAGAAAAAAGAATATTTCGCTTAAGCGCCTGATAAACTTAAGTCAGATTTATTTTAAATTTTTGACAAATTATAGTAATATTACTGAAATCACTACAGAAAATTTTGAATTCATATATACTGTTGTTTTCAATTCAAAGTTATCTAACAGCTCTAAAATAACATATTTGAAAGGAATAAAACAAATTTTAAAGCATTTTAAAATGAATAAAGTTATTGAACTTGATGAGTATAGAATAAAACAAGATAAAAAAAGGATCTTAAATAGTGAATTAATCACAGAAGATGAAAAACACTATATTGTTTCAAACATTCAAAGATTGCAACATAAAGTATTTTTTACTATCCTTTTTGATACAGGTTTGAGAGTTGGAGAGGTTTATTCAATAGATAAAAGTTGTTTTCAAAAGTCAGATAAGGGTTATTTTGTGACAATTCAAGCAAGTAAAACTGAAATAAGAACAGTTTTTACTTATTCACATAATGATTTAGTTGAAAGACTTTTAAGTTCTTCATGGGAGAAATGGACTTTTGGGTATAGAACAACTTATAACATAATTAAAAGGTTTCAAAAAAAATTAAATAAAAAATTATATCATCATTTAGCAAGACATACAAAAGCTACTGAGCTTTCACAAAAATTAACTGAACAAGAGCTTAAAAGTTATATGGGTTGGACACCTGATAGTGATATGTTAAACAATTATGTTCATTTGAATAATAAGAATGTTCTGAATAAATTAGAGTCTTTATATTAAGTTATATATCGGGATTTATAAATGGTTTTTTTCTATGTTAAGTCATGGCAGACAAACATGAAGAAGAACCAATGATTTTTCTTGGGGGCAAGAGTATTTCTATAGGAGTTGGGTATGTTGATTCCAAACAAGCTCTATGGTTTAAGAGTCTTGGAAGTTGGGGAGGTACAAACAAAATCTACAAATTACCAAGAGATTTAATTACTTATTATTTTGGTCAATTCAAACTTTATGATCCTAACTCTAAAGAAAATCAGAAAAATCCACATTACAAAGTTTATTATTTTGATTTAGAAAATTGTCAAGAGTTTAATTTTTCAGATTCTACTCCTGACCATTTAGTGCATGAGAATAATACTTTGAAAAACAAAGTTGCAATATTGCAAGCAGAAATGGAAGACTTACTTAATGCGCTTAGAACTAATAGCGTTCAGCAGTTCATGGAAGCTAAGGCTATAAACACAACAAAGAAAGCAAGAGACATGGTTGGGCATGGTGGAGGAATGTTTGGTCATCCTGGAATGGTTCCACCTAATCAAGGAGGAAATAGACCATGATTGAAGAGGAATATACTCCACAGATTGAAACTGAACAACCAATCCCTCTAAGAGATACTGAAGCAATAATTAAGAGAGCTGAAGACTTTTTCAAGAAACATTTAAATTCTTTACTTCTTGTAAATTATAAACTATACTGGCAAGAATATGATAAGAATTTTAAAGAAATTCCTTTTACAGAGTTAAAAGCACTTTCTCAGAAAAAATACAAAGAGCGAAGATTTCAAGAGATTGCAGATAACATGATCCCTTATTGGGATGTCTTGCAACAAGAACTTATTAGAGTTAAATCAGAATTAGAAACAAATTTTACTGATATTGTAAGAGAATTTGATAATATGGATCAATACTTACAAAACTATGAACAGGATATTTTAGAGCTTAATGAGAAAGTTCAAATTAAAGATAAGATAATTGAAGACTTGAAAACACAGCTTGCAGATTCTAAGTATAATGCAGTAAATGAAAAAATCAATATGTTACAAATGACTATAATCTCCATAGCACAAGGCAAACCTCTTCCACATCAATTCTTTGATGATAATGTACTTCAAAATGTACGAGAAGAGAATAACATCCAAAATACACCTACAATGTCTCCAATTAAAACTATAGATAAAACTCCTTCAATTATTCCTTCAAAAAAATCTAAACTGCAGGAATGTCATGATGAATGTATTGAATGGGCAAAGAGAGATGAGATTTATCCTTTACATAAAATTAACTCAACAGAAGCTAAAAGTCATTACATAAGTTGTTGGAGTAATATATGCTTCAAATATGATTTAACCGAAAAAGATGTACCAAGTTTCATCAATAAACTTGAATCATTCAAAGATTTAGAAGATAATGCTTTAGATGTGCTTAGTGAAATACCTGGAGATTAAAAATGGTGGAGTATAAATCATATCCAACTCCTTCACAACAAAGGAAAGGTAAAGATTTCTGTTGTGGGAGATATGCGCAAACATCTGAAAGAAGCGATAAGTTAGTTTATTGTGATGTGCCACAATTCTTTCCAAGAAGACCTGTTGATTGTGTTTATTTCATTCCTTCAGAAGATTCTACTAAATGTCAATGTAATTATATTGGAGAACTGGAAAAGAGGTTAATCAAGTTAGGTGACAAATGAAAAGAGAATTTTTTATTAGACACTTAGTACTTTTTTTAATTGTTTTTTGGATAAATGGTCAGTTTTTTGCTGAAACACCAATTGAAGCATTCAATAGTGCTTTAGTCTCTTTTTTGTTTTATGGTTATTTTTATTTTATTTACTGGATTTGGAAAACTAGAGATGAACATATTATTATAATTAAAATCAAAAGAAAATGAGACATCTTATCAGACCTAGAAGAAAACTTGAACATAGGAACTTTAAACCACTCTTAGATATGATAAATAAGATTGAAGTAAAAGAAATAGATTACTTCAAAACAAATAAAATCTGTGTTGTAGGAACTAGACATCCTTATAGCCATTATCAAAACCTAGGAAGATTTCCTGACCTTGATTTTATGTATCAAGACCTTGTCGGTTGGTCAATAGATCCAACTCAACATCTAAACATGAGCATATGTGCAGGTTCAGGTCTTGGAAAAGGTAAGATAACTAAATCAATTATTGCGCAGTACCATAAGCAAGGTTATAGAATTTTAGTATTTTCTCCAAAAGAAGATGAGTTTAGCATTTCAAAAAAAACTGCAGGAAAAGGCGAATATTTACATCCACTAATGGAAAAGCTAAAACTTCCAATTGTTTCATATATGCCTTCTTATGTTAAATTTCGTAGAGAAGAGAGAGGTTTTCCAACTAAAGGATATAAGTTTTATTCTCACACTATTAAGAACTTTACTTCAATTGATATGTGGAACTCTTTAGGTCTTTCAATGCAAATGTCAGGATATTGTGTTAAAAAAATTAATTCAGGCGTAGGTTCACTTACAGAACTCCAAGAACAAATTGAACATGATAGTAAGCAAAAATTACTTTTTCCTGGACATGTAATGAGTGCTAAGTTTGTAATTGATAATCTTATAGGAACAAAATATATTGATGAAAAGCTTCCACCTTTAGATTTAAATAATGATTGGGGATGGAATAAGGAGGATAAAGGCAAACCGATAAGAAATAATAATATTTGTGTGTTCAATTATTTTGCATTAAGAGACCATAGCTTCATGAACTCAGATATTTTTAGAGTTCTTAATTATGTTCGAGAGATTGTTCAGTCTGCAAGAAAGAATGGATTTAATGATCCAGTACTTTGTGTTCTTGATGATTTGAATTATTATGGAGCAAAAAATAGTGATAATGAGTTATGTATCCAAGCTATTGTAGATCTTCAAATAAATTTGAGAAAATTAGGAATTCATAATATCTTAGCATTTCAATATCCTGAATCAGTGCATCCTGACATTATGCGTGGTTCTACTTCTATGCTTGTTTCTTATGTTCAAGACCCAAGGTCGTTTAGTGGTGTTCTAAATTCTGATACGATTTATACTTTGTCTGCAAGTGAAGATGAAGGTGGACTAACGATAAACAAACCACATATAGTAGAATGGATATTTAGGACAGATTCAAGAGAATGGTTCACATTCTTTCCTTTTGGTGTAATTACGGGGCATGACTTTAGTTAAAGATGGCAAGAGTAATGTTTGAGATAATAGAATTTGAATGGAGTAAGAAATATCGAGTTAAAGGGATTTGTCCAGCTTGTAAAAAAAATAAAATACGATTAGGTCTCAAAACCTGTTCTCCAACTTGCAATATTAAATATTATAATCAGTGTTGCATCATTCACGATTGGTCTTATCTTAAGAGTCAAGCTCTTAAGAGAGATAATTATAAGTGCGTTCTTTGTCAAAATACTAAAACTTCTTTAGAAGTGGATCATATAAGACCTGTTGCTTTATTTCCCGAACTACAATGGGAACTTAGCAATTTACAAACTTTATGTATTGATTGTCATAAGAATAAAACTGCAATGGACATTTTAGAAATAAACTATCAAAAGAAAAAGAAATTAGGTATGCTTTAACATGGTAGAATCTAAACAGTACGAGGACTTCAAGAAGTTTGTGTTAAAGAGTAATTCGAAATCTAAAGATAAAATCACAATCCCTATTAATATCTTATCTGAGAAATTAGATTCAGTAATTAAAGAATCAGCAGAAAATCAAGTAAAATTGTTTATTGAGTTTGTGCAGATAGAATATGAGCGTGCAAATCAGAACTATGAATTATCAGAACATACAGGTAAAGATAAGTTTCAAAAAGAGCTTGAGAAGTTCAAGCAAGAGTTCTTATATGACTTGAAAAAGAAACTATCAAAATAAAATGGCAGAGAATAGAATCAAGATAAACAAGAATAAGCGAAAAGAGATTAACTGCAAACTCTGTAGAAAGAAAGTTGTTCGAAATGCCAATAGTCAAAAATATTGTTTTCCATGTTCTGCCAAGAAAAGAAGGTATGAAAAAAAGCCAAAACAAGAAAGATTATGTGCAGTTTGTGGTCGAGAATTTACAACAAAACATAATAAACAAATATTATGTTCAAGGATAACTTGCAAGAAAGTTTATTACAAAGTAAGATTTAGGAAAATTTACAAGGCAGAAGAAGACAATTTTGAGCATCTTTTACAAAAATGTAGGGGAAAGTACCCAAAATCAAGTGAATTGAAGTAAAAAACAAAGCTAAGTCCTAAATATTACCAAGAAAAGACACAGTCAAGAGTGATTTTCACATTTTAAAACTAAAAACCGATTATATCGGGATTTATAAATGGTTTTTTTGTATAAAAAATATGGTACTTGAGACAATATTAGAATCGGAAAAAATAGAGTGTATGCCAATTAATAATATTTGTTATCAACAAGGGATTGTAGAGTGTGAACATTTAGGTAGAGAATGTTTTAAAACTACTGATTTATATTCATGTCATGCAGAAAAAAACAAGGTTTATCAGATTAAAATATATAAATTAAAATAACAAATGAGTGAGGATGACTTCCAAGTAAATGAAATTCTTTCAAGAATAGAAAAGAAACCTGAAAAGAATATTTTCTCGAAAAAACCTATTGCAATGATTGAAGGTAAGTCAGATGTCTATAATTTCAAAGTCTTACTTCTAACAGAAAAGATAAAAAACTTTGACTTTCTTAAGATTGAGCATCAGATTTATGGATATGTACTTTGTCAAATATTTAATATTTCAAGAGAACTTGGAAATAAACTTATAGGTTCATGTAAGATTATTGGTTACAGAGACAAAGGAATTCTTGAAAGAATAAGGATGCCTTTTAATATGGATTGTAAGATTGAACTTGCTGAAGACAAATTTATTGAAGAGACTATTGGCTTAAATCGAGTTGGAGGCGCTTTGATTGGAACTTTAGAAAATCATGAGAATCTAAAAATAAAGATAAATTACAAAGAGCTTCTAACAAGACACTTCAGTATTTTAGCAAAGAGTGGAGTTGGTAAATCATATACTGTTGGAGTTATTCTTGAAGAAATAATGAACCTTGGAGTACCTATTTTAATTTTAGATCCTCATAATGAATATTCTATGATAAAAATTCCTAATGATAAAAAGGAAGACATTGACAAATTAAATGAATTAGGTTTAAAACCACAAGGCTTTGAAAAGTATATTAAAGAGTGGAGTCCTGACATCACAATAAATAAGTCTGCTCAGAAAATATCTTTAAATATAAATGACTTAACACCCGAAATGCTTGTGAACTCTTTAAGCCAAAAACTTAGTCCAAGTCAACATAATCTTTTATTCAATGTTCTTTCAAATGTTAATAATAGAATTAATTTTGATGAGCTTATATTTGACTTATCAAATGAAGAATCAAATGTCAAATGGTCTTTGATAACTCTAATTGAGCAACTTAAAAAGGATAAGATTTACGAAAGTAATCATACACCACTAAACGAATTAATCAAACATAATAGATGTTCAATTATTAGTTTAAAAGGAGTAGTGCCAAGAATACAAGATTTAATTGTTACAAACCTTTTGACTATGTTATTTGAAGCAAGAAAGAAAGAACAAATCCCTCCATTTTTACTGATTGTAGAAGAAGCTCATAATTTCCTGCCTGAAAAAGGAATCAAGAGTGGAGTTAAGAGTAATGAGATTTTAAGAACTATTTCTGCAGAAGGTAGAAAGTTTGGTCTTGGTCTTGGAATAATCAGTCAAAGACCTGCTAAACTTGATAAGAATGTTTCAAGTCAATGTTTGACTCAGATAATTATGAAGCTTACAAACTCTCATGATCTTAAAAGTGTTATTGCATCAAGTGAGGGGCTTGATAGTAATTCAGAGAATGAAATTCAAAACCTCCCTGTTGGAACTTGCATGCTTACTGGAATAATTGATATTCCATTAAAGGTAAAAATTAGAGCAAAACAAAGTAAACATGGTGGAGAAACATTGAATGTAATTAAAAATTAAATATAATTACTGCGCTCAAGCTTGCAAGTTCAAGTAAATAAATCATAAGAAATGTTCCAAACCCGCTACTTTTATTTAGATTAAAACTAAAATATACAAAATGCGCTATTAT
>Ga0209210_1000616_pt1 | contig 36308 bp, 40 predicted proteins | sample RifGroA1_FD_183991 | JGI IMG/M metagenome (GOLD analysis project Ga0209210, IMG submission 183991) | Contaminated groundwater microbial communities from Rifle, Colorado, USA - Rifle Groundwater A1 (SPAdes) (version 2) | ecosystem: Environmental > Aquatic > Deep subsurface > Groundwater >...
TGCCATACTACAATTGTCACCGCCTGCATTTAGGTCTGAATTTAAAGACACCAAGTCAAATTATTTCAAAGTGATGCGAAGCTATTGGTTGGAAGACGGTTTATTACTTTACCAAAAAAACATTATTTGGTATGCTGTTTTTAGCTAATTTTCCATTTTGATTTTTGAATTTTAGATTATTTTTTGGTCCTATCGTCCCTGCCTGCCGGCAGGCAGGTAACGGTTAGCATCTTCCAGAATTTTAAAATAATAAATAATTTGGCCCTATCGTCTAACGGTTAGGACATCGCCTTCTCAAGGCGGTAATCAGAGTTCGATTCTCTGTAGGGTCGCAACTGAGCTTCATTGTCGGTTGTTCTAAAGCACTAGAAATATGAATAAATGGTTCTTGATTTTAATCTTTTTCGCCACCATCTTCGAAATTTCCGCCGATGTTCTTTTTAAGTATTGGTCTATTGGTGCTAGAAATATTTTTTGGATTTTAGGCATTGTCTTATATTCAATTGGGACGATTATTTGGGCTTTTTCACTCAAATATGAATATTTATCTAAGGCTATCATCATCTTTACTATTTTAAATCTTATAGTAGTCGTTTTAATTGGGCTATTTGTTTTTAAAGAAGATATATCTTTTATTAATAAGTTTGGGATTATTTTGGGAGTTGCCAGTATGATTTTGATTCAAATGTAATTAAATTTTAGTACTAATTTTATCTAGAAAAATATAAAATTTTTTAACGGGATGAAAAACTACGCTAAAGTGGGAGGAAAAAAGGGGAGGCCAGCTTTTCGCACGCCGTCGTGTTGGCTGGCCAAAAGAAGCGCCCAACCAACAGTAAAAATTAAGCCACAACGAAACATTGTAAAATAAAGCGATTTATGTTATAGTTAAATGGTGAAATTTAACTATAAACAAGAACAAGAAGTAAATTTTGTAGGCAAGACGCTGACTGATTTTGTTGACTACTACAATCAAAATATCCCGCCAGTTTTTCCCCGTGCGACAGCTAAAGCTTTGGAAAAATTTCAAACTGATCACCCTGGTCTATTTGATGATAGCAAGCTCTGGACGATCGATAAACATCGTCGCCGATTAATGGACTGGCTCCAGTCCTACCAAGAAACCGTTTAACTACCTAAAATTCCCCTAGGTTTACACTAGGGGAATTTTAGGTAGTGCTTTCTTTTTTATTTGTTTATGTTATACTGTATCCAGAAACGCTGATGGAGGTTTGGCTATGTTGGTCAGACTGAATTCAGCAAGGAATCTCAAAGCTCTTTTGAGAAAAAAGAAAGGGACGTTACCGTGGCGACTCAAGAAGAAAAGGATTACGGAAAAGGCGTTAATGATTACAGGAATGGTGACTTTTTGAATGAGATGGCCGAGGCTGTTTATAGGTCGTTAGTTGAACATCCGACCGATAAACAAGAAATCGACCGTCGACGTGGTTATGATGATGCTGTGACCGGCAAAGCAAAGTAATTTTCTTCGATCTTCTTTCATTTGTTCTTTGGGCCTTATCAAAATTTAGTTGATTGTTCGTGTTTTGCCTCTCAATTTGCTTCGGCTGTTGGGAGGTATTCTTTTTGTTAATTTTTTCCGCTATGCAAGGAATAAGGGGCGGGTTGGCTAATGCCGACCCGCCCCGTTTTTATACGTTTTATTGTGTCGAAGACACTTGGATCTCTCTCACCCTTGCTGGACGTCGTTCGGTGAACTCTTTGACCTGTTTGATCATCTCGCGAATATGTTCGAGATTGTTACAAGCATAAACTCCGACTGGCCCTTCAGGGTTTTCAGAATAGCTCAGACGACCTCGGTCGCTTTTGCCAATCTGAAAAAGAAAACCTCTCACTGACCACCGCTCTTCTTCCATAAAGAGCGTTACCTCTGTCGGGACACCTCTTTCTAAGGTTAAACCTTTGTCTCGATGAAAAAACAAAGTGGCCAAACAGTTTTTGTTTGCTGGGAAATGTGTATCTGACATCAGACCACCTCCTTTCTGATTAGAGATTAGCACAAAATCAGGTTTTGGCAATCCAGACTTTTTTGTTATTATATCCTCATGAGTGTCACTCTTATTTTTATTTTAGCGATTTTTGGCGCGTTGATCGTAGGTTTTGCTCTGGCTTGGTTTATGTTTGGCCGGTCAAAAAAAGAGCTAGGTAGTCAGTCGTCGGAGAATTCTTCTATGCTCTTGTTGCAAAATCAGCTCAATACTTTGATTAAAACCGTCGATGACAAACTGGGGGAGTCGGCGCGCCATATGCAAACTTCGATTCAAAATCAATTTTCCGAATCGTCAAAAATCATTCGTGATGTTACCGAACGTCTGACTAAATTAGACGAGACCAATCGCCAAGTGGTCGGTTTTGCCGATCAATTGCAATCCCTGCAAGATATTTTAAAAAATCCCAAACAGCGAGGGATTTTGGGCGAGTATTATTTAGAAACTTTGTTGAAAAATGTGTTACCGCCCGGTTCTTTCCAGATGCAATATCCGTTTGCCGATGGCACGATTGTCGACGCGGTGGTCTTTGTTAAAGATAAAATTATTCCGATTGATTCTAAGTTTTCTTTGGAAAATTATAATCGGTTGGCGGAAGAACAAAATCCGGCTGAACGTGAGCGTCTAGAAAAAGCCTTTAAAGCTGATTTGAAATTGCGCATCGACGAGACTTCCAAGTATGTCAAACCGGCGGAAAATACCATGGATTTTGCTTTTATGTTCATTCCCCACGAAGCGGTTTATTATGACCTCTTGGTCACGCAAGTGGGTGCGGTCAAGGTTAACACTCGCGATTTAGTCGAATATGCCTTCAAAGAAAAACATGTCATTATTGTTTCGCCAACTTCTTTTTTGGCTTATCTTCAGACTGTCCTGCAGGGTTTGAAAGCGCTCCAAATCGAAGAGTCGGCCAAAGAGATTCGTAAGCGGGTCGAGGAGCTGGGCAAACATCTCGGTGCTTATGACCAGTATATGAATAAATTGGGCACGGCGTTGGGGACAACGGTCAGCCACTACAATACCGCTCACAAAGAATTGAAAAAAATTGATAAAGATGTCTTGCGGATTTCCGGTGAAGGCGCCGGTATCGAGCCGTTAGTGTTGGAAAAACCGAGCGAGGATGAATAATATGAAGTAAATTTGCTAGAAAATTGTTTTTAATTTCAAAACCCAGACCCAAGCCCAACCATTTTGAAATCAAAAACAATTTTTTGCCACAAATTTACATATTTACATATAATAAAACAGCGTGGAATGTCAGATGACATTCCACGCTGGGTGTGGTCAGATTACCTTACCACCAACGTTTGCAGGCCTTGAGGCCGGCCTGAATTTCTCGTTTCTTTTTCCGTTCTTCCTCTTCTTCCTCTTTCCCCCTTTTTTCTTCCAGCCCGCTTTCGATTTCCTCGTCAACCATCTCCACCAGTTTGGTTCTGGCATCGGGATGTCTCTTACCACATCCCTCATAGATTAGTTCTCGTCTGGCGGATGTCAATGAAAAAAGGATTTTGTCGGTCATCTCCCTTAGGAGAAAACCACGATCTAAATCCCATACAAATGCGGGTCTTCCCGCATAGTGGTGGATGATGGATCCGATTAAGGTTCCGAACCCGAGAAGCTCCTCATCACTTGATCCTGAAGTGATCCAAGCTGGTAATCTCAATACCGGTGACCCTCCGTCTTCGTCTGTCGTAAGTACTCCCATCTCTTTTCTTCGAGTGATTCTGATGATCTCTTCGATTGGCAGACTTTCCAGAATCGACAAGAGTTTGGTTCTAGCTTGCCGTTTCTTCTCCACTCTGACGTCGTAGTACATTAAAAATCTAGCAAGCATCATTATCGCAAAAAAGGTTGAGATACAACTGACGATAAGCACAAAATCTTTCATCTTTCTTCTCCTGCGTCACGGAGACGCTTCGGGCTTGCTTGACTGGACGGACCAGTCGGGGATTGGGGCGGACCCTCTCCCAACAAGCGTTTTCAAACACCTATCCTGAACATCAGGATTTCTACCTAGTATTATAGCAAATATACTTAGATTTGTCAAATTCTGCACACCAATCAGACCATCACGCCTCTGTTTTTAAAAAAGAAAAAGACCATTTGGATACTTAACAATAGCAAGACATTTAAGCCGAAGAATCTATGTTGGGCGCTAAAAAACAATGGTCTGATTGGTGTGCAGGTTGCCAAAATGGGTCTTTTGATATACAATAACGCCTATGAAATTTGCGGTAATTGAAACTGGTGGCAAGCAATACAAGGTCTCTGAAGGGGACATTTTGAATGTGGAAAAGTTGCCAAAGGCGGTAGATGGTAAACTGGCTTTCAATAAAGTCATATTGATCGACGACGGCAAAGACACCATGATCGGCGCGCCATATCTAGAGGGGGCAACCGTGACGGCTGAACGAGTAGAGGATGGCCGAGCGAAGAAAATCACCGTCATTAAATACAAAAATAAGATTCGCTACAAGAAAGTCCAAGGCCATCGCCAAGCTTTCACTAAAGTCAAAATCCTAAAAATCGGCTAAAGGCCGATTTTTTGATGATTATCACTAGTGTCTATTCTCGAGAGCGCTTTTGAGGGTGTCGGGGTCGGAGTACTCAATTTCCAGACCGCCAGATAGACCACGACCGAGAAGGGTAAATTTAAGTGAATATTGTTCGGCTAGTTTAGCCAAGCGCTCTTTTAAGTATTCAATCGTGTGGTCAGCTTCGGTGGTGACGGCTAGCGCAAAAATAATTTCAGTTAATTGTTTAGCTTTAGCTAGAGTTTCAATCCGGCGTACTAAACCAGCCAAACGAATTTTTTTCTCCGGCTCTTTGGTTAAAATTGGCACTAAACCGCCGAGGACAAAATATTGGCCAGCAAAACTACCAGCTTTTTCGATCGCTTCCAAATCGGCGTCTTTTTCGACCACTAACAGTTGACCGTTTCGTCGGTGTTCATCATGACAAATGGGACAGGGGAGAGAGTGATCGGCAAATTGGCCGTCTTGATAAAAACGCTGACACTCGACACAGGAGCTAATCATTTTTGGCAATTCGGCGACCAAGTGATTGAGTTTGGTTAAATAACTTGAGTCTTGTTGAAGGAGAAAATAAACAAAACGCTTGGCTTGGCGCGGACCAATACCGGGGAAGTGTTTGAACATCTCGGCGAGTTCGTTGATGATATTATTCATAAAATAAAAAATAAAAGATCAAAAGTCAAAAACACAAATGAAAGATTAAAAATAACTGAATTCCAAGTTCTCCATTTTGAAGTTTTTGATCTATGTTTTTAATCTTTTATCTTAAATCTTTAATCTTTCTAAAACGCGCCAAAATCTCCCGTGGACTGATTTTTATCGATCGAGACAAAACTGGTGCGCTGTTCATCGAAATACAGCTCAATTTTACCGGTCGGGCCATTGCGATGTTTTTCAATCAAAATTTCAGCGATATTTTTTCGATCAGACGCTTCATTGTTCTTATCTTCGCGGTGGATAAACATCACCACATCGGCGTCTTGTTCAATCGAACCGGAATCGCGCAAGTCGGATAGGCGCGGGCGACCGCCACGTTGTTCAACGGCCCGAGAGAGCTGGGAGAGGGCAATGACTGGCACTTCCAATTCGCGGGCCAATTGTTTGAGGGAGCGAGAGATTTCTGTCACTTGTTGGACTGTCGAATCGCTGGCCGTTTTTGGCACCATCAGTTGCAAATAATCGACGATAATTAAATCCAAACCGAATTCTTGTTTCAGTCTTCGAGCTTCAGCTTTCATTTTGATAATCGTGTTGGAAGATTCGTCGTCGATATAAATCGGCGCGGAGGAAAGAGAGGCCATCGCGTCGCGGATGCGCATCAATTCTTCTTCGTTATTGACTTTGCCGGTACGTAATTTCCAAGAATCGACATAACTTTCAGCCGAAATGACTCGGTCGACGAGTTGGTGGACACTCATTTCCAATGAAAAAATAGCGACTTTGTGACCGTGCCGAATCGCAGCGTGGCGCGCAAAATCCAGCGCCAGTGAAGTTTTGCCCATCGAGGGGCGAGCGGCTAAAATAATTAGATCGGATTTTTGAAAACCAGCCAGTTTGTTGTCGAGATCGGGGAAACCAGATTTGATTCCGCGAATTTCGTCCGAGTGCTTACTCAAGTGTTCAAAACGTTCCCAAGCTTCGGTCAGAGTTTCTTTGATACTAATAAATCTTTTTTTGGTAAAATTGCTGGCGTTAAAAATAATTTTTTGGGCTTGGTCAAAAACGGAATCAATTTCTTCGTGTTCGTTGTAGCCCAGTTCGGAAATTAAATCGGCCGAATTGATCAGGGTGCGCAGTGATGATTTTTTTTGGACAATCTCGGCGTAGTATTTCAAATTGGAAGCGGACGGAACAAACTCGATTAGTTCGGCCAAGTAACTACTGCCACCAGCTTGTTCCAATTGGTTGTTTTGCGACAAAAAAGAAGTGACCGAAACAATATCGATCGGTTCACCCTTTTCCGCCAAGGCAAACATCGCTTTAAAAATCAACTTGTGTTTGAAAGCGTAAAAATCATCCGGCATGACCACATCGACGATGTCGTGCAAACCGTCCGGTTTGATGAGAAGTGCACCCAACAAAGCTTTTTCGGCCGACAAATCTTGCGGAGGCATTTTTAGTTTGTTGGCGATCGTGCTCGATGAAGGGATAGTTAGAGTTTGGTTTTTTGCTGGAAAATTGACCATATTGCTAGTTTAACATAAACCGAAGTTTTACCGCCAAGGGGTGAAAAATGGGGGTAGGGGATAAAAATGTGAATAACAAAAAAGGGCTGTAGAAAGCCCTTCTAGGCCTAAATTTGGCCCTTGGGACGCAAGTTATACCCAGTTTCGGTGTCTAAGACCTCGTAGCCCAAATCGGCTAATTCTTGGCGAATACGGTCGGCTTCAGCCCAGTCTTTGTTGTGGCGAGCTTTTTCTCGTTCCTCGGCTAATAAAGTGATTTCTGTGGAAATTTTTTCATTATTTAAATGTTCGGCGATTTGCAAACCGAGGACAGTATCAAAGTCGATCAAGGTAGCAAATTTGTCGACTGGCGACAGGTTAGAGTCTTTGGCCATGTCCCAAATCAAAGCTAAACCTTGAGGAGTGTTTAAGTCATTATCTAAAAAGCTATTGAATTTTTTTTGATAATCAACAGAAATTTTCCCCGATATATTCTCGGCTTGACTTTTCCACTCGCGAGCCAGATTAATCAGTCTTTGCCAAGCGGTCTCCGCGCCAGTCAAAGCTTCCCAAGTAAAATTGAGAGCCGAACGATAATGAGCGGATAAAAGAAAATAACGAAAACCAAGTGGGTGATAGCCTTTGTTTTCTAAATCTTCTAGACGATAAAAATTCCCGAGCGACTTGGCCATCTTTTGACTATCGACGGTCAAGAAATCGGTATGAAGCCAATAGTTTACAAACGGTTGACCAGTGGCGCCTTCAGACTGAGCGCGTTCGTTGCTGTGGTGAACCGAAATATGATCGATGCCACCGGTGTGAATATCAAAATGTTCACCAAGATATTTCATCGACATGGCGGAACACTCAATATGCCAGCCGGGGAAACCGATTCCCCACGGTGAGTCCCACTCTTGCTGTCTGGTTTCGGCTGGTCGAGAAAATTTCCACAAAGCAAAATCACTCGGATTTTTTTTCTCCGGATTTTTTTCCACTCGTGCGCCTTCTTTTAGACCAGCTAAATCTAGTTTGCCCAATTCGGCATAGGCCGGATATTTGCTAGTATCAAAATAAAGACCGTCACTGGTTTGATAAGTAAAACCTTTAGCTTCTAATTTTTTGATTAATTCGATTTGATCGGCGACATGGTCGCTGGCCTTGGGAAACTCAAACTGCCGGCGATCAATCGCAATTTTTGCCAAATCGACAAAAAAAGCTTGAGTATAAAAATCGACGATTTCTTTGGTGGTCTTGTGGTCGGCTTTGGCTTTCTTTTCCACTTTGTCTTCGCCGTTGCTATTTTCGCCTACCAAATGTCCGACATCGGTGATATTGATCAGGTGATGAGTTTGGAAACCCTGCCGACGCAAAACTCGACCGATCAAATCGGCAAAAACATAAGCGCGGAGATTGCCAATATGGGCATAATCGTAGACTGTCGGACCGCAAGAGTAAATACCAACGACGGGTGGTTTGAGAGCGGTGAACTCGGTTTTCTCCCGACCCAGAGTGTTGTAAAAGGTTAAAGCCATTTCTTATACTTAACAAAAATAGCGGTAATTGTCACGACGATCGCCATAATGATCAAGACAATAAAAAATCCGCCCGGCGCTTTGATAATCGGCATGTTAGCGTCGCCACTCATGCCAAAAATCGTGCCGATCAAGGTCAGAGGCAAAAAGACAAAAGTTAAAACCGTCAGCACTTTCATGGTTTGGTTGGTTTTAATCGACAAAAGCGATTCGTTGGTCGAACGGAGCTCATTGAAAGTTTCGCGTTGGTTTTCGAGCATGGACCAGACTTTTTCATATTGACCGATGATGGCGTGGGTGTAGTAGCCGAATTTGTCACCAAAAAAATCACGACCGGCCAAATCAAGTGAAGTTAAAATCCCGCGGTGGGCTTTGAGTGCCCATTTGAAATCGAGAAAATCGCGATTGAGCTTGGCTAGAATCGAAACAGTTTCCGATTCATGGCCGGAAAAAATTTTATCCTCGATTCTTTTCAGATTGTCATTCAAATATTCCAAACCGGGCTCGAGCGATTGGTAGATTTGTTCCAGCATATAGTAAAAAAGAAAACCGGCGTGGATATCGTTGTTCCTCTTTTTGCTTAAAGAAGAATTGGACTCAAAAACTTCGGCAAATTCGTTGAGTTGCTGGACTGGCTGATAGTGGGTGGTGATCAAAAAATCTTTACCGAGAATAAAATCGACTTCAAAAATTTCTCGGCGGTGTTCGTGATTGTTGCCAAAGAAATTGCTGACCGGAAAATGCAGGACTAAATAAATAAAGTCGTCGTAGAGATCGACTTTTGGTCGCGAACTGGGGATGCGTAATTCATGCGACACTAAAACTGGAATATCGTATTGTTGCACCAACTCATCCACTTCGTCACGAGCTGGCGACTCAACATCAATCCAAGTGATATTTTTATATTTGATTTGGCGAAGCATTTTAAATTTTTTTAATGTATTTAAAATTATAAAACTCTTTATCGCCAGCAAACTTTTTAGGGTACGGATTTTTCGAAGCTTGAAAAATCCTGAAACGCTCGGTTCGTCAACCTCGCGACCCCCAAAAAAGTTTCTAGCTCAACGAGCTTTATAATTTCAATTAATTATACACTATTAAAAGATTTGACCACAAGTCTTTCTCTTGCGATAATTGGGACAACTTATGAACAAATACAAACTTCAGGCTGTGGGGGCGGTTGTTTTTATTATCGCCATTGGCGGGGCTTTCTGGTTGGGTTTGTATTTTGGCTACAACAATCGACCGGCGGTTTTAAAATTCGCAGGCGTGGCTGGTAAAGAAACTTCTACCATTCAAACGAAAGCTGATTTCGAACCGTTTTGGAAAGCTTGGTCTATTTTGAACGAAAATTTCGTCGATAATAGTACCACTAGTCAAACGATTACCGATCAAGATAAAGTTTGGGGTGCGATCACTGGTCTAGCTGATTCGTTTGGTGATCCCTACACGGTTTTTATGCCTCCGGAACAAAAAGCGCGTTTTGATGAAGATATTGCCGGTAATTTTGGCGGAGTGGGAATGGAAGTTGGGATTCGTGATGACCTGATCACGATTATTGCGCCGTTGCCAGATTCGCCGGCTAAAAAGGCGGGGATTTTAGTAGGGGATATCGTGGCGAAAATTGGTGCGACCTCGACCGTGGATTTGAGTTTGGATCAAGCGATTAAATTTATTCGCGGACCCAAAGGGACAAAAGTCCATCTGACTATCGTTCGGGGAAAAGTCAGTCAACCAATCGAGATCGATGTGGTACGCGACACGATCGTGGTGCCGACGATTGAAACAAAACAATTAGATAATGGAGTGTATGTTATCAGTTTGTATAATTTTTCGGCTCAATCACCCAACCTTTTCCGTGATGCTTTGGAAAAATTTTTACGCAGTGGCAGTGACAAATTGATTTTTGATTTGCGGGGCAATCCGGGTGGTTATTTGGAGGCCGCGATTGATATCGCTAGTTGGTTTTTGCCCGAAGGCAAGACTGTAGTGAGCGAAGAACGAGGTAAAGAAAAAACCGGTAAAGTTTACAAGAGTAAAGGTTACAATGTTTTTGAACGTCTTGGTCGCAAGGTAAAAGTGGTGGTGTTAGTTGATCAGGGGAGTGCTTCGGCTTCGGAAATTGTGGCTGGGGCTTTGTCAGAAAATGGCGTGGCGACACTCGTGGGACAAAAAACTTTCGGCAAGGGCTCGGTGCAGGAAATGATTTCGGTGACTAAAGATTCGTCTTTGAAGGTGACGATTGCTCGCTGGCTGACACCCAATGGCAACTCGATTTCGCATAGTGGTATCAAGCCAGATGTGGCGGTAGAAATTACGGCTGACGACCTCAAAGCCGGCCGTGATCCACAAAAAGATCGAGCAATTAAAATTTTGTTGGGGAAATAAGTTTTAAAATTACCATTAATATCTAAAAAATATGAATAGACAAAAGGGTAGTGCAATTATTATATTATCTTTCATAATCATTGCTTCTTTGGCGGTGATTGGTACTGGGGTATTTTTAACCAACAATAGGACAAGTAAAAATTCAGTATATATCGATAAAGATCAAGTGGATAAAGGTACGACAACAAAGATAGATGCTACTTCTCCAGTCAATCAAATTAAATTGGAAAATAAGCAAGTTACCACGTCGCCAGTTGCCAATGCTGATTTTATAACGGTTTTTAATCTTATTAAGCAGGCTAATAAAGAAAAAAATACAACTGTCTATACTCAACATGCAACACAGAAAACCAAAGGTATGATCAATAGTGGATTTAAACCAATATGGTACTCGAATATGGAGTTGTTGAATATTAAAGAAAAAAACAACGACATAACTGCTACTATAAAAGTGACTCAAGAAAATGGCCGTGTTGAAGACATGGATATATTGTTTATTAAAGAGAGTGGAGTATGGAAAATTGCAATAGCAGAACAGCTAGAAAGAATGGCACAATCTTTACAGAATACACCGCCAGCAGTTACAAGTAATTCAACTGGTCTACCAGATTTTATTGTTACTGATATAAAAACTTATCCTAACCCACCAAAAGTCAACAATGAAAAAACTCAAATTGAAGTTTTTATTAAAAATATTGGAACAGCACCATCTCCTAAGGGGGTGAGTTTTTCCTTGGTGATAGGTGATAATTCTGAAAGTAATCCTACAATAGGCGATCCCATCGCTGTTGGTCAAACAGTATCTTGGGTTGAGACGCCATATAGGTTTGAATTTCAGAGAGACGATCAACTAGGGAATAAAATTATTAAAGTTGTCTTGAATAATAGACACTCTATTAAGGAGAGTAGTGAAGCGAACAATACTTACTCACAGACGGTGAATTTTGTTAATTAATTTTTACAATCCACCCTTGAAACTTCTCCAAAAAATAAGTTATAAAACTTTTTTTAGGTGTAGCGAATGGTAAAATTATTAGAGAAAAACCAGTAAGCAAATTAAGGAGAATGGGTAAGATACCTTGCTTATTATTTTCTATTAAACCTAAGAAAACATATAAACCAACTATAATTAAAGCCGAAGAAATAAGCGTTACCCACAGAAAAAATTCAGACATTAGGTTGGTAAAAAAAGAATAAAAACTTAACATTAATTTCTCACTCACATTAAAACGTGGGCTACCTAAAACAGAAGCACTTGGCAGACTCGGATCAAAATCTTTTCCTAGATTATCTTTAAACTCAATAATTAATGTTATTGTGGAACCTAATAGTAAATATGTAAATTTTATAAAAAAAATGAGAAATGGAATTATAAAGAGACCCATAGTGTCAGAACCTATCCCTAGATATAAAAGAAATGGTTTAATTGGAATTATTTGTTTCAATAATAATCCTTGAATAACTATTACTATCCCAACAGCAACTACTAGATGTGGCAATGTTTTTTTCATGAATTAATTCTAACTGTTTTTTACTAAATTTGAATAGATAAAACTATAGTATAAAATTTTGTCAATGTTTTTAAAATAAGTAATATTTTAGTATGATAACAAAATGAAAATTATTTTACTACAAGATGTCCAAAAGTTAGGTAAGCGAAATGAGGTTAAAGAAGTGGCCGATGGTTTTGCTCGGAATGTTTTATTGCCTAGTAAAAAAGCGATTTTAGCCACACCGGAAGCGGTGGCGCAAGTGAAGCGTCAGCAAGCCGATCAAACTCAATCGAAAGCTAGAGAAAACGAGATTTTTGATCAGGTAGTCAAACAGGCGAGGGGAGCGAACTTGGTGATCAAAGCCAAAGCTGGCAAGGAGGGTCACCTTTTTGCGTCAATCAAAGCGGAAGAAATTATAGCCATGGCTAAAACTCAAGGTCTAGATATAAAAAAAGACTGGCTGGAAATTTCGACCCCGATAAAAAGTTTAGGTGAGCATGAGTTTATTTTGAAAAAAGGGGAGAAGAGGGAAGTAGTGAAGATAAAAATTGAAACAAATTTTGCAATCTTAATCTAAAAAATCCCACTCGCGAGTGGGATTTTTTAGATTAAATGATACTGGCTTTTTTAGTCACCCGGGTTTGTCCGGCGTAGTTAGTCTTGCGGACATTGGTGAATTTAACTGTGCCTTCTTTGCCAGCATAAAGAGTATGATCTTTACCGACGCGAACATTGGTGCCGGCGAGAATCTTGGTGCCTCGTTGGCGAACAATAATCGAACCGGCCAAAGCCACCTCGCCGTCATAAAGCTTGGTGCCTAGATATTTTGGTTGTGAGTCGCGTAGGTTTTTGGCTGTACCCCCCGCTTTACGATGTGCCATAGCTGTTTATTTTGCTAAAATGAATATAAATAGATAACGGGTATGATTATAACCGACAGCCGAGAAAAAATCAAGGTTTTTATGGCTAGATTATTGCCACACGAGGGGGCGATTTTTGCGATGGCGCTGGTGATAGTAGGAAGTCTATTGGGACTGGGAGTTTGGCGTTTGGCAAATATCGATCGAGATCTAGAGCCAATTATGATTGAACGAGGGTTGGATTTTCCGAAATTATACGCTCTGGACGCTGGTCAGACTCCAGTCGGAGATCAGATTGTTCGCGAATCTAGAGATAATTTAATTACTAAAACTCAAGTTGCTCAAGTCTCATCAGTTGGAAAGATTGTTGCTTCCCAAAATGGCACTAAATATTATTTTACCCACTGCTCGGGTGTCAAAAGAATTAAAGAGGTCAATAAGATTTATTTTGATAGTGAACCAGAAGCCATCTCGGCTGGCTACACCAAAGCCAAAAATTGTAATTGATTAGTTTTAAAAAACAAACCCCCTGATTATCACAATGGACAACGCAGGGGATTGAGAAAGTTTTGAAATTACCAGTCTTCGCTGGCTGGCGCGCAAGAAAAAACTTGTCTACCCACTTCCCACTTGTCAGTGGCTCCAATGTGGTGCGCCCCGACACACCAACCAACAGCGTCGCAGTAAGTAAAGATGGCGCGGGGAGTGCCGGTGGGATCTCGGACGTAAAAGATGTTAGCTTCCCCGTTGCTCAACAAGACTCCGGGCGTGCCCCAACCATGGTCTCTCAAGAGAGTATATATCTCTGGCAGAGAGACCAACAGTTTGATTACGTCGCTTCCCAATTCGGCAATAATCGCTTCATCTTTGGTGGTCTGGACCAGACGATGACAACGGAGTATCCGTTGGTTTCGGTCGGTGATCCAATCGGCATCTTCAGTCAAGACAAACCAATCGAGGAATCTTTTACCTAAGAGATTGAAACGGACCTCTTCGTTGTGGCTGTTGAACCTTTCTTTTGGTACGAATTTCCAACTAGTTGACTGGACAACGATTTCTCCAGTCAACTCAAGCACATGGGTGATTGAAGTTGCCATAATTTTCCTTTCTTTTATTTTTTCGCTTGTTGATCGCTACCATCGCGATTAAAGCGAAGACATTCTAAGCTCCAATATATACTCTATTGACATATTAGTCAAACTCGTGTCATGACTAGAGAAATCAGGAGGAGCAAAAAATAGACAAAAATTTAAAATGAATTTTAAAAACCAACACTAATTGATGAGGAAGTAGGGGGCCAGGGCTTTTTTTAGTTCAAATATAGAGGAAAATATTTTTTTATTTTTTCCGGTCAAATCGTCGGGGGAGGACTTTTTTAGAGGGTTTGAGAGAGTGGGTATGTGTCGCACATCATTTATTTTGCGCGAGTAGCTTATGCGACAATAAGCTCTATTTACCTAAGGAAAGACGTTTTCTACCATGGCAGAACTTTGTGAATGATTCCCACGCCATCAGATGCTGTCCATTACCAAGGATCTTCCTCTTATTTTTTACTAATATATCTAATATCCCCTGTGTGATCTCTTTATTCATTTGCAGAAAAATAACCGGGTATTGGCGCATATATTCCGAAGCATATTTATCGAGCTTACTATTAAGGCAACCTTGTAGATTACGCTTACTGCCGGGATAAAAGACATCAACACAAAATCCGCCATTTTTATCATAAACAAAGAAGTCGGCTCGCGTTCTTTTATCGTCAACAAAAAAGTATTCTCGGTGAACAAATTCTTTTCCAAACCTTTCAACCAAGAAGTCATAAACAATTTTTTCAGTACTATGACCTCGTTCGCTAATCAGATGGGCTCGATCAGCGCTATGTTGACCACTACGGAAATCAATCTGGCCACCTAACTTAAGTGTTTGACGTAATTGGATCATTCCACCAAATCGACGTTCAATTGAGCGGGCTGACGGTAGATATTGATAGCGGTCAACTTCTGGTGCGGTTGGGTAGTGGCCATTATCACTAAAAAATTTTTCTAATCCGGCCGATAGTTCTTCTATTGTCCAAGGTTCTTTATGTTTACTTTTTTGAATTCTAAGAGTCATATGTCGTATTATATCATGATAGTCTTTTGCGACATACATTCTTGGTGGATAAATACAATTATTAAAATCCGAACCTTTTAAAATGCTCGTAGACGAATTTGAGTAAGGCTACCCTACGTCTAACTTTTAAATTAGAGGGGATTCTCAAGATGTAGATTTACAAAACTCCCCGTGACGACCGGCACGGGGAGTTTTAGTTGGATTAAAGAATCGCTAAGCTTTTGTTGTTTTTATTTTCGAGAATTTCTGGCAGGTTGGCAGTTTTGCTCCAACACGGACGGCTACTGTTCCAGTGACGATTACCTTCGTTTTTCATCAACCATAACGCATAACCGACATTACCCTTGGCGGTGTGAATATCAAAGCCTAATTCGGCTGAACGCTCGAGATGATATCTTTCGTTGATTTGGAAAACACCAACGTCATTGGAGTTGACCTTGCCACGAATAACTTCACCCGACTGATTGTATTGAGTCAATCCGCTCTCACATCTGGCAATTTCCAAAGCCGTCTCGGCATGGATACCATACTTGGAGCTAGTTTTAACAATCAGCTGTTCGATCGGCGTCATCGGACGTTCGATCGGAGCTTTTTCGGTCGCTGGTAGATTGAGGTCAATAGGCAGAGCCGTATTGGCTTGCGACGCGATTATGAGGCTGGCGAGACCTATTTGGAGGGTCTGTAAAATAAGGGCAAACGAAAAACTAGCTATAAAGCTAGTTTTTCAAAATAAACTAAATTTCGACTCTAGACTGCAACCATATCAGCTAATCCGTATGTCCATAGGTTAGCAGATCTAGGCTAAAAAATCAAGCTAAAATGGTCGATTTTAGGGGTAGTTTGTGGTGTAGTTGGCCTTATTTTAAGCCATATATTGCGAAAAATGGCTTCTGTGGAAAAAAGGACTAAAAATGACCTTTTTAACCTCTAACCAACGATGTCGGTAGACTGATTAGAAATCCCCTGTTAATCACCGATTGATCTTCCTACCGCCAGCCGGCTGGTAGTTGCGGAGCTACAAATTGACCCCAAAGGCCGGTGAGCCAGGTCCAAAGTTTAGTAATCCAGCCACCTAAATAGCCAAAATTAGCATGGCCAACATCAGATTCGGCGACTTGACGGATATTAATACCAAAATAACTTAAAAGAATAACTGCCACTAAAATAATGATCAGCAATTTTACTATCCCCTGTTGCTTCATAAATTAATTATAACAAACCAAGATTAAAATCAGCTGTGCATAACTTCTTTTTGAAAATTAGCCGAGCGTTTTTTACAAATAATTCAGTGGATTGAGATAACTGTTTGGCGAAGCTAATGGCAAGTAATAAGTGCCACAACCAGCGACCTTACTTTTTAGACTACCAACTTTCACTCCTTGACTGGCGTAAACTGTAAAATGTAGATGTGGACCGGTCGAATAGCCGGTATTGCCAGTATAGCCGATCAATTGACTAGTGGTCACTATTTGACCTTCACTGACTTTTATTAGCGACAAGTGGGCATACAAAGTCGACAGGCCATTGTCGTGTTCAATTAAAATCCATTTACCATAAGAAGCGCCCTGACAAGTTTTGTCGGTATCGCCAGCACCGATCACTTTGCCATTGCCGGCGGATTTGAGCGGAGTGCCGACACTCGCGCCAAAGTCGACCCCATTGTGGCCGTTGCCGTTGTAGACGCTGGCATTTTTCAAAGCAAAATCAGTGTAGCCGAAAGTTTGAGTGATTTTTATTTTATCCAACGGCCAAGCGAGAACGCCCTTGGCTTTGGTTGGCAAGAGCGAGGGATCTAAAACAATCCGCAGAGATTCTTCGGCTTTATTTATTTCTGACAAAACCGCCTTCATTTTGGCTTGGCGGTCAGCTAATAGTTTTTGATAATTGCTTTCCTTGCTTTTGGTGATCGAAAGTAGTTCGTCCTTACTTTTTTTAGTGGTGTCGACAATCTTTTTTTCATCAACCAGCTGGTTTTCCAGCGAGACTAATTTTTCTTTTTCGATTTCTTTATCTTCTTTTTTGACTTCAAGTTCTTTTTTAGTGCCTCGCAATTTGACTAAACCGATTTGTAGTTTATCTTGAATATTTTTTAAGATCGCTAATTCTCCGCCGAGTGTAGCTAAAGTTTCGTCGGCCAAAATTATTTTAGCTAGAGAATCTTCTTCGGAATGATTAACGTTGCGGAGCGCTTCCGCGATCATGGATTGGTAGGTAGAGATTTGATTCTTTTTTTGACCAATTTCACCGGACAATTTATTGATCGTCAGAGAGGCACTCCCGATTTTATTTTTAGTCAATTCGATTTGTTTGAGTAAGACGGAGCGAGTGGCTTCAATCCGCGCCAGTTCGGCTTTGAGAGTCGCTGATTGTTCTTTGGTGTTGGATAATTTGGTCTTTATTTCTTTAATCTCGGCGTCAAGCTTGGCTCGCTCGGCTTCAAAACCGCTAATTTTATTTTTTAATTCATCAACGGTTTGGGCTTGAGTTTGGTTCCAACTAAAACCAAAAACTAAAACCAGCACCATGATCAAAGCCAACGGTCTGAATGAGTCAAGATATTTTTTTTGGTTTTTAAATTGTTCGCGCATAGGTCAATCTAGTTAAGGTTTCCGTCTGACCTAAAATGGCGGCGATCGTAAATGGGTCAGGTGATTTCTCTAAGCCTGATAGAGCCACGCGCAACGGCCACAAGACTCGACCTCTCCCCTGTTCAGTGGCAAAATCCCAAATAACGTCTTTAATTTTTTCAGCACTAAAATCATCGGCCGACAAGGTCGCTAGTCTAGCCTCAACTTCTCCCAGATATTCAGTGGTTTTTAAAAGTTCAGCGCTGGGTTTGGGCGCGACAAAGAAAAAGTCCAATTCGCCATTTTTGATCAAATCTGTTATCTCCCCTAGCCGATTGATTCTCTCGGCGATTAATGGCCAAAGTTTATCCATGATTTTTTCTTGATACCAAGACTTGGTGGTAAATTCAGTCGGTAAAAACTCCTGCGCTAATTTTTTAAATTCAGTTGGTGTTAATTTTTTCAGATATTCCCGATTGAGCCAATCCAGTTTTTCGATATTCAAAATGGCGCCACTTTTTTGGGTTTTGCTTAGATCAAATTTTTTAAGTAGATCGGCGAGCGATAATATCTCTTGGTTAGGATCGTCTTTTAATGATTGCGGTGACCAGCCGAGCATGGCCACAAAGTTGACGACCGCTTCGGAGAGATAACCTAGGCGTCGATATTCACTGACCGCGGCGATTTGACCATGATGACGTTTAGACAATTTAGTCTTGTCTGGCGCTAAAATAATCGGTAAATGGGCGTAGGTCGGTCGACTCCCACCCAAAGCTTCCAGCATTAAAATTTGGCGCGGGGTATTGGAAATATGGTCTTCTCCGCGGATGACATGGGTGACGCCAAGTAGAAAGTCATCCACGACTGAAGCAAAATGATAAAGCGGGGTATCTAAATCTTTAGCGACCACAAAATCGCCCAATTCGGCAGTGTCAAATTCGATTGAGCCATGAACGATGTCTTCGAAAATAATTTTTGTGCCCGAGTTGCGAAAACGGAGAACCTCGGCTTTTTCACCTTCTTTGATTTCAGTTTCTTGGGACCAATAAATCTGATCGCTGGCGAGTAATTCTTCCAACTTAGCCTTATAAATAGCGGTGCGTTGCGATTGATAGTAAATTTCATCGTAATCTAAACCAAGCCAGTTCATTGAGTCGATCAAATCTTTAGTAAAAGTTGGTGTCGATCTTTCGGTATCGGTGTCATCGATGCGGAAAATAAATTTACCATCGTTTTGTCGAGCAAACAGATAATTAAACAGCGCCACGCGCGCCGTGGCAATATGAAACAAGCCGGTTGGGCTCGGAGCGATTCTGGTGACGATTTTAGGCTTCATCCCGTTAGAAACAGATCGCGATCTCTTGATCGGTCACTGCCTTAATTAAAGTTTGATAATAAATTTTCATACAATTGTTTTAAAAAAATTCCAGCGATCGCGGTTTCTAACGGGATTCATGTTGCAAAATTAAAGACATTATTTCTGTCGCAATTGTGTGACTGGCTCGTGGTTTAGCAAAAGTCTGGCAGGCCTCTTTCATTTCAATTTGAATTTTTGGGTTATTTAAAATGCGATCAATTTCCGATAGCAGGACTGACGGGGTGAGATTGTTTTCTTCGATGACAATCGCTGAACCGGAACGAGCATAGGCGAAAGCGTTGCTCGTCTGGTCATGACTGATGGTTTCAGGTAAAGGAATAATAATAGCCGGCACGCCCCAATAAGCGATTTCAAAAATCGCCGAACCGGCGCGAGAAATAATTAAACTTGACGCCGAAGCGGACATTTTCATCGCGGAACTGCTTAGATAAGGAAAAGGCCGATAATTTTTTTTGACCAGTTCCGGATCAACCGTTGCTTTGATCGCAATTTCAGCCTCATCAAAATTTTTCGCGCCAGTCTGGTGGATAATCTGATATTTTTTTAGTAATTCTGGCAAAATATCAATGATGGTATTGTTGATTTTGACTGCTCCCTGCGAACCGCCGACAACCATAATAATCGGTCGGTCAGCCTCTAAACCTAAAAATTCTAGAGCGCCGGCTTGATTAGGATTGAGAATTTCTTCGCGCAAAGGATTGCCGGTGACTGCGGTGTGAACGGCGGGAAAATATTTTAAAGCGTCGTGATAAGAAACGGCCACCCGATCGGCAAACTTGCCGGCCCAAGTGTTGACTCGGCCCGGGTGAGAATCGGATTCATGAACAAAAATCGGAATGCGTAAAATTCTAGCTGCCAAGACTGGTGGAAAACTACTAAAACCACCCTTACAAAAAACTAGATCGGGATAGATCCGATAAAGTTTGATAATTGCTTCCCAGACACCGTAAGCGGTTTTAAAAAGGTCAGAAAAATTACGCCAAGAAAAATAACGGCGCCATTTGCCGGCAGTAATTTTGACAAAAGTGATATCGTTAGCAAAAAGTAGTTCCTCGTTGTAGGGGTTGACCGACATAAAAAAAAGTTCCGGTGCCAGCAACTTTTCTTTTTCGGTGATTTTTTTGATCTCTTGGGCAATGGCAATAATCGGATAAAAATGTCCGCCTGTTCCTCCACCGGTAAATAAAATTTTCATCCCGTTAGAGATAGGACGCGGACGATTGTCCGTTACCTATTTTAATTAATATGGCTAATAAAAATAATTTTGTCATTCTAGTTCTTTTGTTTGTGGCGTCCGCTATCTCTAACGGGATTCATCTCATTAGAAACAGATCGCGATCTCTTGATCGGTCACTGCCTTAATTAAAGTTTGATAATAAATTTTCATACAATTGTTTTAAAAAAATTCCAGCGATCGCGGTTTCTAACGGGATTAATATCCCCTAAGCCCGTTGTTTCGATATATTTAGAATAATACCCATTTCTAGCAAGGTGAACAAGAGGGCAGTGCCACCATGACTGATAAATAAAAGCGGGACACCGGTCAATGGTAAAATGCCGATCATGGCTCCGATATTGATGGTGGCTTGGATAAAAACTTGGCAAATAAAGCCTAGAGTTAAAAAACGGCCGAAAGGATCGGTAATTTTAGTGGCGAGCTTGATGCCCCAGAGAGCAAAAATCAAAAAGAAAACGATAATCATATTGGCGCCAACAAACCCAAACTCCTCACCGGCCACGGCAAAAATCGAATCGCCGATTGGTTCCGGTAAAAAATTGTATTTTTGTAAACTTTGACCAAAACCGCGACCGGTAATACCCCCTGAACCGATGGCGATTAATGATTGGTTGATTTGCCACGAAGCGCCTTGAATATCAGTGGCGGGATTAAGGAAAGTTACGATTCGGTCACGGACATACGGTCTAACATAAGCCAAAACTGAAATCGCTAGCACCGCGACTAGCGCCAAAAGCGCCAGATGTTTAATCCGACCTCCAGCCATAAAAAAAAGAGTCATCGCGGTTAAACAAGCCACTAAAAAACTACCAGTATCTCTTTGCATAATTGCTAGAACTACTCCCAAGATACCGATCAGACAAAAAAAGGGCACAAAACCGTTATAAAAATCTTTCACTTTTTCTTTTCTGGTGGCTAGCCAAGCCGAGAGATAGACAATCATGGCAAACTTTAAAAATTCCGCCGGTTGAAAAGATAATGGTCCAAGCAAAAGCCAACGTTTAGCACCGCCGGCGCTCATACCTAAACCCGGGATTAAGACCAGACAAGATAAAATTACGGCTATCACAAAAAAGGGCAGAGCCACTTTTCGATATTTTTTGTAATCAATACTGGAGGCGACAATCATTACTAAAAGCCCCAGAGCCATGATGGCTAATTGTTTGGAAACAATGACGATAAAATTGGCACCGTCTTTGGTTAGTTGGCCCATGGCCGCCGAGGAAAAAATAAAAAAGCCCACCAAGACCATAGTAATGACCATGAAAAGAAAGAAACTGTCGGCTTTTTTACGACGCATAAAAATTTATTATTTACTGACTGACTAAAGCCATAATCATTCCCAAAATCGCAGCAATGATACTAATGACCCAATAACGCATAACCACCTTGTATGATGGCCAACCCAAAGCCTCGAAATGATGATGCAGAGGCGCGACCAAAAAAACTTTTTTACCATTACGGAGTTTTTTGGAAACTAGCTGAATTACGACCGACAAAGATGTCGCTAATAGAGGCAAAGCGATAATTGGTAAAATCAAAACGGTGTCAGTCAAAAAAGCGACAACAGTCAAGGCCGTGGTCAGACCTAAAATGCCGGTCTCCGACATATAAAAACGGGCTGGTGGGATATTAAACCACAAGAAAGCCAATGTTCCTCCGGTAATGACCGCGCAAAAAGTCGCCAGATCGACTTGATTTTGAAAATAAGCGATGAAAGTGTAGGCCGTAAAAATGATGGCCATAATTCCGCCGGCGAGACCATCGAGACCATCGATCACCCCACTAGAAAAAAGCGCCATCATCACTAAAATAAAAAGTGGAATGATTAGCCAGCCGACAAACAAAGAACCGCCAAAAGGCACGGTAATCGCGACCATCCCTAGTTTGGCATAAAACCACCAACCGCCAGCCAAACCTAAAGCGATAACTACCAATAGACGATTGAAAAAAGGCAGGCCGGCTTTTTTTGGATCAATCCCCTCGCGAACTTGCATAAGGTCGTCGATCAGACCGACGATTGATCCCACCAATAAAGTAAAAAGCGGTAGCCAGGTTTGGTTGCGACTCAAAAAATTCATTTTAGCGGTGCCAACTGTCGGCCAAAATTCGGCCAAGAGCCAGAAAATCATCACGGTCGCCAAAGCGCTAACCCAGATAATTATTCCCCCCATGCGCGGAGTGCCAGTCTCTTTTTCTTTATGAAGTGAATTGAAAATCGGCGTTTCGCGCCCGTCGGGGCTGATCTTGCCGGCTTTTTTCTTCCACATCCGATTTTTATATAAATAATTGGTCAAGATCGGAGTGATCAAGATGCCAATAAAAAAAGCAAAGGCGCTCGGGCCGAGAACTTTAATGATGTCGATATTCATAAGGAGATAAATTTTAGGCTAATTTTAGCCAAATTATACTCTTTTCCCATTATTTTTCCAAATTCTATCTTTTCTCGAAAAAAACAAACCCGGCAGTGGAGCGAAGCTCACTACCGGGTGGGGGTTACCATTGGTGTCGGCATCTGACACATTCATTCGGCTTCATCAGTTCCTGATCGTAAAATATCGAGTCATAGCCACAATGCGGACAATTGCCCGTCCGCCATGACCGGATCCAATACCAGAACTTTTTTAGCATGATCCCCTCCTTTCTGTGGGTAACAATACTAATTTTTAAATTAAAGTCAATTATTGAGCCAAAAACTTGATTGTCGCTTGGGTCAGTTTTTTAATATCACCGAAACGCGCTTCTTCGGTCGATCCGAGAATAACTATCGCTACCGGTTGATTGAGACCAACATCTAAAATAATCGATAAATTCGCTCCAGCCAGAGGTGTGGTACCGGTTTTTGAACTACGCAGACCGGGTAATTTGTTGATAGCGCTGTTGGTGTTGATGATCAATTGTGAACTACTCGCTACAGCGTTTCGAATAATAAAAGGTTTTTTAGTCGCTTCCAATAGCTTCGGCTGATGGTTGTAAATAAAAGCGTGAAGTTTAGCTACTTCTAATGCCGAGCCGTAAGCACCGGCTTGGTCGTAACCATCCAGACCGGTGGGATTATAAAAATGAAGTTTAGTCAGACCGAGATTGTTTTTTTCTTGATTCATTTTTTTTATAAAGCTTTGATAGTCTTGACCGGCGCTGGCCAGAGCCAAAGCGCGAGCGCCTTGGTTATAGGAATTGACCAAAACATAATCAGTCAAATCTTCGGCGCGCCAAATTTCTGTTTGTCCTTGTTCATTTTTCACTTTGACGATCGTCTGATCTTTTAGTGTTTGAGTTGCAACAAGAACCGTCATCAATTTTGTTAGTGAAGCGAGGGGTAAAATCTGATTAGCATTTTTGGCATATAAAATTTTATTAGTTGAGAGATCATAGACTACGGCTGATCTTGCTTGCACTTCGACGGTTGGGAAAAGGGGCGGGGTTTTTTTGGTCGGCCAAATTTTGATTGGTGTCGAATCCGAATAATCTTTGACTTTTGGTAGGAGTTGACCGATTTGCCAGCCCCAGATCAAGAGCAGAAAAACCGCCATCACTAGAGCGGTTCGACCAATTACTCGACGCCAACCGAGCGTTTTTTTAGGTGCTGGTGCTGGGAGTAGAATTGGTGGTTGTGATTGTTTCGGATTGGTCATTGTTTATTTGGTCGGTTTTTAATTCTTTAAAAGCTGATAATTCTTGACGGATTTTGGCGTATTCAGTCAGGTTTTCGACTTTAGTCACACCGAGATACTGTAATAATTGAAAAGTGGGACCGTAAAGAAAGGTGCGAGCGTCTCCCGGCTTAGGTAGTCTCTCGACTAGACCGCGGACCAAAAGATGGCGTAAAATAAAGCTAGAATTGACACCGCGAACATAGTCGATATCCGCTCTGGTCAAGGGTCCTTCGTATAAAACGATCGCTAAAGTTTCCAAACCGGCTTTACCTAGATCGCGGGACAATTCTTCTTTGATTAAGGTCTCGATTAGTGGGCTGGCTTCCGGGGCTGTGCCCAACATCACACTATCATCTTTTTCTAGTAAGACCAGTCCATGGCCAGACAATTCTTCTTTCAATTTTTCTAGCGCTGTTTCGATTTCTTGTCCGCCCGTATTTAAAGTTTTGGCCAGCCAGCGTTTTTCGACTGGTTCGCTTTTGAAAAAAAGAATGGCTTCGATTTGGGCAGAGAGATTAGACATTAGAATTATTGTAAATTGAACATTAAAAATTGACTAGTATTTCGGCACCTCGGCTACAGTTGTTTCAATGTCGATATCGTCAAAATGGGTTTCCTGACGAACATCAATCGAACCTTGTTTAACCAATTCTAGCATACCAAGGAAGCTGACAATGACGTTGACTTTTTCGTGTTTTTTTTCACCAACATAATCGCTGAAACGCATTTTGATCGAACGACTGATCCGACTAGCCAGATCGGTCATCACTTCTTCCAAACTAATTACTTTTTTAATAATCGTCGCTGGCAATTTTTCGACTTTCGGCAGATTGGCGATGATGTTTCTAATTGCTGATAACAGACCGGCACTCTTGATTTCTTCGCTAGGGGTGAAAACTGGCTGGTGTTCACGGCTGGGTTCTCGTTCAAAAATAATTTCTTGACCAAAACGAGCTTTTAATTCCGGGACCAACTCTTTGATTTTTTGATAATGTTTCAATTGACGTTCCAGTTCATCCACACTGGCGCTTTCTTCTGGTGTTAAAGTCAATCCCGGCAAAAGCGAAAGAGACTTGATTAGCATTAAAGTTGAAGCCACTAAAATAAAATTGGCCATCTCGGCGATAGGCCGGCTATGGTCACGTTGCAACAACTCGACGTAATCATCGGCGACTTGAGCGAGAGAAACTTGGCTGATATGAAGTTTATGTTTCTCGATCAAAGCTAAAAGAAGCGGGAGCGGACCCTCGAAATCCCCGATTTTAACCTGAAAATCTGTAGTCATGTGGCTATTTGAAACTGAAAAAGAGAATTCCTAAGGCAATTATCATGACGATGGTCACAATTGTTACCATCAGAATTACTCTTTTATAATCTGGCGCTTCTGGTTGTTCAATAATTGCCGTTGGTTCGGCGGTCAAAACCGCTGATGGTTTGGTTGGTTCTGGAGCCAGAGGTAAGTTGTTTCCCGATTCGGTTAAAATAATTTCGGCCGGATTGTTGATTTCTTCTAGTTTCGGGCTGACCACTAAATGATCGCCTTGTTCAAGTAGGTTTAAACGACCTTCCAGCTCAATCTGCTTTTTTTCTAACACTGACATTTTGCCGGTTAGAATATCTAATTTTTCCGGATCCATATGACCTATTTTACTTTAAATAACTCAAAACCGCAAAAAACATTCCCTAGGTAAAATTTATAATTATTTCTTTGATAACTTGATAAAATATAAAAACAACAAACCCGCCTCGTGATGAGACAAGCTTGTTGCTTGCTGTCACGGGCGGGTACTTCAGGGGGAAGCAGAGAAAATATCGACCATCTTTCGGAGGATTTCCTCTCCTGCTTCGCCGTCACTTAAAGTATTGTAATAGAGATCCTTTGCCTCCTCGAGGGTCGAGACCTGTTTGATTTGGATCAAGGCTAGTTTCTCCCATTTAGCCTCGAGCAAATCAACACTGCAATGAGGAATACTCACACTAAGCATCCTCATCTCGCTGACAGTTGATGCTTGTTCTATCATAGCCAAAGCCAGTTCTTCCCATTTGGCCAAGGCCTGTTCTTTAGCCTCACCACAACTTGGAGAACTGTCATATGCCCGTTTTCCTTCCTCAAGAGTCGAGATCAGCTTAACTTGTTCCAAAGCCAGTTCTTCCCATTTGGCCAAGGCCTGTTTTGCAAGTGGTGACCTATGTTCCACGTCGTGATAGATTTTTTCTGCTTCAACAATAGTTGAAGCTAGCTCAATCATCTTAGTCATCGCTTGTTTTCTGGCTTCACTCCCGTGTGGAGAATAATCACGCAACGCCTTTGCCTCTTCAAAGGTCGCAACATTTTTGACCTTAGCCAGAGCCAATTGCTCCCAACTGGCCATTATCCTCTCCGCACACTTGTCACGTTTCTCTGCAGAGACAAACAAATATGCTCCTTTTGCCTCAAAGAGAGTCCCGAAACTCAGATTGGATTGAACATCAATCCCTAGGGCTCGTTCGAAAAACCCAATTTGAATGCCGGTTTCCTCAGACAAGGCCAAGACGATGGCCTCAAGGTCTTTTCCCTCTTTCATAGTTTTCTCTCCTTCTTTTTTTAACTAAAACAAGACGGTTACTTATGGTTCACCGACTATCTTTATCCACTGTTGTTATATCACTCCAAAGCAACCTTGTCGAGAACGTATCTGCTTGTTTTATTTCGATAACAAACTATCAATGCGATTCAAGTCGCGCGGGAAGAGCGTCGCTTCTTTAATATTTTCAAGGCCGAGAAGCTTGGCTGCTTTAAATTTGAGGAATAACTTCATAGCTTGAATATAAATCCGTTATGACTCCAAAACCATAGTGGCGAATGCATATCTATCGGATCAATTTTCGAACCCTTAAGCAGATTTCTCCACCTCTCTGATATCTCATCTTTTGTCAGAGATTTAGCTTCAATTGCAGAGATTACACCAAGTTTTACTGAACACTGGGTTATGTGTGTATCTGGTGCAATTTCAATGTAGTCACGATTTTTTAATTGCACTCCGCAATATGTGCTAATAATAAATGACCAATAATTAAAGATTTTTGGGCCAGATAAATACGGGAAGCCTTTCTTATTGTCAGTTCTTACTACCTGCTTGAGAATAAGATAGTCACTCTTTGTAGCTTTGATGAATTTAGTAAATGATCCCCAATTTTCCTTTATATTTCGGGCGATTGTTCGCCATGTTTTAATGTGTTTGTTCGGCTGGAGTGCTATTTTGTACTTCATTAAAGCACTACGCAACTTTTTATCGGAAGTTTCTGATACAACTCCAATATCAAATACCCATTTTGTTTCCTCATCGCTCCATGTTTTGAGTACTGCCTCCCACAACTTATAGCTATCGCGCTGATAATTGAGTGCCATGGGCAGCGTAAAGTACGCAATTTTTTTCTCAAAATCTCTTTTAGAGAAATTGGGGCTTTGATCTTCGGGCATATAGGTTTGACCAAGTTTGCCTGATTCAAAGGCTCTTATCAGACGTTTACAGTTTTCGTGTAATTCATTAGGCATTAGAGATCGTTCAGTCTATTTTGAAAGCAGATTGTCGATGCGGTTCATATCTCTAGGGAAAGAAGTTGCTTCTTTAATGTTTGAGAGTTCGAGCATCCTGGCCGTAAAACGTTCAAGACCGGTAGAGGATCCTCCGTGCGGTGGCATACCATATTTAAAAATTTGAAGATAATAACTGAATTTTTTGGGGTCCATCCCTCGACTTTTGATTTTTTCTACCAATTCATCATAGTTATGGATTCTTTGGCTACCACTGTTGATTTCTAGTCCACGGAAAAGTAAATCGAAACTCAAAGATAATTTAGGGTTGGTTGGGTCGGCGTAGGTGTAAAAAGCTCTTTTGTCGGTTGGAAAGTGAGTAATAAAAACAAAATCAGAGTCCTTGTTCTTTTTTGCCCACTCGCAAATTTGTCGCTCGTGTTCTGGTTCCATATCTAGTTCGCCGATTGCCTTGATTCCAAATTCTTTTTCTAAAATCTCTTGCGCTTCAAGTAAGGTCAAAATTGGAAAATGTTTGGGCAGTAAAGGTTTTTCGGTATTAAATTCTTTAAAAATATTAGGATGATTACTGGCAACTGCTTCAACTGAATCTTTAACTGCCTGTTCTAGGATGGCCATTGGCTCCAAATGATTTTTAATAAAACCCATTTCAAAATCCATTTGGGTTATTTCGCTGATATGTCTAGTGGTTGCCGATTTTTCGGCCCGAAAAACCTTGGCAATAGTAAAAGGTCGTTCAAATGCTCCGACCATAATTTGTTTGTAAAATTGGGGGCTGGTTGCTAAAAAAGCCTTTTTGTCATAATAATAATCTACCGAAAAAACTGCTGAGCCACCTTCTGCGTCTCCACCAACCAAGGCTGGTGACTGGAATTCAGTAAATCCTTGTTTGCGTAATGATTCTCGATAAGCTTCAAGAATTGTGGCTTGGACCTTAAAAATGTCGCTCGAGCGCTTGGTGCGAAGGGTCAAAGGTAAATAATCGAGGTAAGTATCGAGATTTAGTTCAGTATCTTTATCAAATGGTAATTCTTTGGCTTCGCTCAAAATTTCGATTTCTTTAATTTCAATTTCCAGTTCACCATTTAATTGATTAGCTTTAATCATCTTTTCCGGTCGGGCATTGACGATACCATCAACCCTAATTACCCACTCCGGTCGCAAATTTCCGGCTATTTTATGAGCTTCTTCATTGCTTGGCAAGGCCACCATCTGCACTTTGCCGGAGGCATCACGCAGGTCAATAAAAATCAATTTGCCGTGGTCACGTCTCACATCAACCCAGCCAGCAATTTCGACTTCTTCCCCAATATGCTGATGCAAATCTTTAATTAAAATTCTATTGGTCATATGTTTCAAATAATACCATTGATTTATTACAACACAAGCCCCTTTTTATGATAAAATTTAAATATGAAAATAACTAGAGAATTAATAAAAATATTTATCGATTGGACTAAGCTAAAAATTAGGGTTCATGCCTTGGATAGACCCAACGTAATTTTTCCTAAAAAGAAAGAAATTTGGTGGGCTAGTTTGGGTCAGAATATTGGCGTGGAGATAAACGGGAAAAATGACAATTTTGAACGTCCAGTATTGATTATAAAAGTATTTAACAATGAATCTGTTTTGGTCGTTCCAATTTCTAGCACCATTAAAGTTAGTAAGTATAATATTAATTTTATTAACGACAGAAAAGAAAATTCGGTAATTATTTCTCAGATAAAAATGGTCAGTACAAAGAGATTACTTCGTTTAGTTGCAGAAATGGAAGATTTTAATTTTGATAAAATTTTAGTGGCTATTAAAAAATTTTTTTAAGACAAAAAACGGAAGCCCCCGCAAGGGGGCTTCCTCGGATTCTCCCTTTCGGGAGCATAATGCATTTATAATATACTCATATATGACAAAGTCAAGTATTCATAATATTTTAATAACCAGATGGGGAACGAAGTGAAAGGTTTTTAGGTTGTTTATTTCGTGAGGTTTAACCCTCATCCCTATCCCGTATCCGTTCAACCAACGTTAGGACTTGGGTCACTTCTTTGTAACGATTACCTCATCCCCCATTTGATTACTAATTCTTATTTCACAAGCTAATCCTGTCTTCATTTTTATCTCCCCGATTTTCTTCTCCGCCAACTCTCGGGCTTGTTCACTTCCCTGTTTCAAGATTTCTAGCACTTTGGCTGGATCCTTGGCAATTTCGACGCGACGCTCGCGCAGGGGTGCGATAAATTTGATCATATTGGCGATCAAGATTTCTTTTGACTCTTTGTAACCAATACCTCCAGCCTCATATCGCTGGCGTAGGGTGGCCAGTTCCTCAGGACTGGCAAAAAGCTCGTGTAGGGCGAAAATATGGCATTTGGCGGGGTCTTTCGGCTCCTCTGGAGTCTTGGAGTCGGTAACAATTTTCATCACTTGCGTCTTGATTTCTTCGTCGGTGGCAAAAAGCGGAATGGTGTTGCCATAGCTTTTGCTCATCTTTTGGCCATCAATGCCGGGCACGGTTTTAACGCTATCCAAAATTAATGGTTCAGGCATTTTGAAAGTCTCGCCAAAAAGCCGATTGAATTTCTCAGCGGTGTCGCGAGCGATTTCCACATGTTGTTTTTGATCTTGGCCAACTGGCACGACATCAGTATCATAAAGCAAAATATCCGCGGCCATCAGGAGTGGATAGTCAAAAGTGCCGACGCTGACCTCGTGATTTTTAGTCGTGGCGTCTTTGTAGGCGTGAGCGCGCTGAAGGTATGGGACAGTGGTAATGCAATTAAAAATCCAACACAGCTCGCTGTGGGCGGGCACACTAGACTGGCGGAAAAGAACCGCTTTGGCTGGATCGAGGCCGAGAGCGAGATAATCAATGGCAATATCGAGGGCGTCTTGATTGAGCTCGGTAGCATTTTGGGTGGTGGTCAAGGCATGCAGGTCGGCAATAAAAATGAGATTAGTCTCAAAATCGTTTTGACGATCAATCACTTGCTTCATAGCGCCGAAATAATTACCAATATGTGGTCGGCCGGTCGGCTTGACGCCGGTCAAGAGAATTTTTTGTTCTTTAGTCATTAAAAACAATTCTAGCTTTTTTCCGCCAATTTGGCTACTAGCTTTAGTATTTTCTAATCACACCTGTTACTACCGCGCCGATTTCCAGTTCTTCGGTGGGATAAATTGGCCGGTAATTTTTGTTGGCTGGTTCGAGATAATTTTTGCCATTTTTTCGACGCAGATATTTCATCGTCCAACCGCCATCGACGCGAGCAATGACAATATCTCCCTCGCGGGCATTTTTCTTTTTTTCTACTACAACCAAATCCCCCTCCTTGATCCCCTCGTCAATCATCGAATCGCCTTTGACTTCCAGCACAAAACTTTCGTCGCGATGAACGATCAAATAGTCATCGAGATTGATTGTGTCGGTCAGTTCGTCATCGATCATCGTAGGGATGCCGGCTTCTACTAGACCGAGCATTGGTACTTCATTCAAAAGTCGGTTGGGTGTCAGTCGGCCTTGAGCATCTTTTTGAACCAAACCGACCTCAACCATTTTGTTGATCAATTTGTAGACCGCATTTTTAGATTTGAAACCGGTCAGCTCCATGATTTCTTTATACCCCGGCAAGCGCCGATGTTTTTGGTAAAAAGAAATGATTTTTTGTTTGTAGGAATCCATAGAGTTAGAAAATAAAAGTAGAGACCAAACTGGAAGCGCGTTGGAGCCAGCCGGTACTCTGATAAGTGCGAGTCAGATTATGAAGTTGGCGCAAGAGAAATTTGTGGCGTTTGGCTTCGGTGTGGTAGTCAAAGCCTTTGATGATCTTATAATCGATTTCTCGATTTAAAATCTGGAGTTCCTCTTGAATAGTTGTGATGAGATCCCCTTGAGTCATAGTTATAGTATAAGTGAACCATAGTTCACCTGCAACTAAAAACTGTGGATAACCTGCACACCATATCGAGGTATTGTTTTTTTGTGCTTCTACTACGACCAACAACTATTCGAAATTAAAGATTGCTTAAAACATAAAAGCGCTAGTATTTTATTAAAAACAAAGCGCGATACCTCGATTGGTGTGCAGGGATAAGTATCGCTCGGGTCAAACATTTTTAAACGCAGAAAAAGCTCCAGCGAGCTTTTTCTTATGTTGCGCGTCGCCGTTTTGCCATTGTTCTCCGCTTCGCTACGAACACTTCGCCAATGGCAAAAACCGGCCGGCGACCGCTTCACAATGTTTAAAAATGTTTAACCCTCGCTCTTATGAAAAGAAGGTTTCGCTTTGACTGAAAATTCTAAAACCTTAATTGGTGTGCAGGGATAAGTTTTGGTAATGAATTTTTCGTGGTATAATACCAAAAACCCTGGATTAGCCAGGCATTTTCTTTTCCCCTAGGAGACTCTTCGGGAAAAATTTCCCCCACTATGAAAATTAACACTCTCAAAACCGTCGGCTTTTATGGCCGTCAAGCTTGGCGACATCGCTGGTTTGCTTTAATGATGATTTTATCATCCGCCCTTTCTTCGATTATTAGTGTCCTTACTCCACTTTATTTTAAAAATCTTTTTAATCTCATCGCTAATAATGCAGATAAGATTCAAGCTTCGGAGACCGCCTTTCAAATTCTAACCACGATTGTTTTTCTAAGTTTAGCCAGTTGGGTTCTGTGGCGGATTAACGCTTTCAGCGCCAACTATTTCGAAGCCAAGTCTTTGGCTGATTTATCGAATCAATGTTTCCAATATCTCCATCATCACTCACCATCTTTTTTCAACGATAATTTCGTGGGCTCTCTCGTTAAAAGAGTGAGCTGGTTTACGCGGGGTTTTGAAACCATCACTGACAGGATTATTTTTAATCTGATCCCATTGGTGGTCAGTGTTGTTTCAATTATTGTTGTCTTACTTGGCGTCAAACCATTATTGGCTCTATTAGTTTTTGTTTGGGTGATTATTTTTTTGTCCGTCAGCTATGCTGTGACAAAATATAAATTAAAATATGACATCGCGCGCAATGAAGCAGAAAGTGCTACCACTGCCCATCTGGCCGATTCAGCTACTAACCACCTCAATGTTAAACTTTTTAATGGTTATGATCAGGAAGTGGCTAATTTTGGTGCCAGTAATCAAGATTTGTACAAAAAACGAAAATTAGCTTGGGATATTTGGGCCATTTTCGAATCTTTTCAGATGTTGCTATCAATCGTTTTAGAAGTCGGAATTTTTTATGTGGCAATTATGTTATGGCGCAAAGGAATTTTGACAGTTGGTGATTTTGCTTTAATCCAAGTCTATATCGTTGTCATTTTAAATCAGGTCTGGGATTTTGGCCGAATCATTCGCCAGTTTTACGAAAGCTTGTCCGATGCCGAGGAAATGACTGAAATTTTAACTACACCACATGAAATCGTCGATGTTCCGGGTGCTAAAGAATTAGTCGTAAAAAAAGGCCAGATTATTTTTAAAAATGTCGTTTTCAATTATCATGCGACACGAACCGTTCTCAACAAGATCAACCTCACTATCGCCTCAGGCGAAAAAATCGCTTTTATCGGACCGTCTGGTGCCGGCAAATCAACTTTAATCAAATTGCTTTTCCGAATGCATGATCTGACTGCTGGTACGATTTCAATCGATAGTCAAAACATTGCTAAAGTCACTCAAGAAAGTTTGTGGCATAATGTCAGTCTTGTACCCCAAGATCCGATTTTATTTCATCGGTCGCTAATGGAAAACATTCGCTATGGTTTGCCGTCGGCGACCGATGAGCAAGTGATCGAAGCGTCCAAAAAAGCCCGTTGTCATGATTTCATTTCGCAACAAGAAAAAGGTTACGATACTTTTGTCGGCGAACGCGGGATCAAACTGTCTGGCGGTGAACGCCAACGCGTGGCCATTGCCCGCGCCATCCTGCGTAATGCGCCGATCCTCGTCCTCGACGAAGCGACTTCTAGTTTAGACTCGGAATCTGAGCATTTGATTCAAGAAGCATTGGAAGAATTGATGGCCGACAAAACTGTGTTAATGGTAGCTCATCGTCTCTCAACCATTCGTCGGGCCGATCGTATTATTGTGATTGAAAGTGGTCAGATCGCCGAAGAGGGTAACCATGATGAATTAGCCAACACCGAGGGTGGCATTTACGCCAAACTTTGGCAACTCCAAGCCGGCGGATTTGTGCAGTAATTTACATAGGTGCGTCCTATGTATGCTTTAGACAATCTTTTTCCAAAGCATTCCTGGATATCCATCGTCTGGATCTTTAATTATTTGATATTTTTTGAAACCCAGTTTTTCATAAAACTTCCAAGAGCTACTATGAGTTTCTGGGCTATAACACACGATTTCAGTAAAATTTAATCTTTTTGCTTCTCCAATTATTCTCTGTCCCAGAAAATTTCCGATACCCATATTCTGATATTTTGAAGCGATGATATACAATTCTGCCGGTTTTTTTGTGTCAGCATAATTACCAAGATGGGTTGGGGCTTTTCTCAAACCGGCGACTCCTACAACCTCGCCAGCTTTTTCAGCTATATAAAAATTGCAAATTCCTGCCTCCAACTCCTTTGCTATCTCGTTTAAAAATTCATTATCAGTCCAATATTGAGCAAATATTTTTTTTACTGCACCCTCGTCTTTTTTATTGTAATTTATCATCTCCATATCAAATAGTTATACCATAAATCTAAAAAATAAACCGCCACAAGGATTATTTTGAATAAAAAACACCGCGTGCCTGTGAGGGCGACGCGGTGGGTAAAGTTTACAGCTAATTTCAATCGGGATCTTCGGAATCGGGAGATTTCGGAGGATTCGTTTCGACAGTACCAAGACGTTCTTTGTCCTTCTCGCACATTGAGAAGTAGATGCCACCTAGAGCTGTGAGCTCTTGATGGGTGCCCTGCTCGGCCACCTTTCCTTTCTGCATGACAATCACCTTGTCGCATCGTTCAGCTCGAGATACGTGGTGAGTGATCATAACGACAGTGATATCCTTCAGTTCAAAACACCTTGTCGATAACCTTTTGTGCTGACTCAGGGTCAAGTCTAGCATCAGGTTCATCAAGAATCAGGATTGGTGTGCCACGATAGTGAACGCGAGCCAATGCCAATCTCTGTCTCTCTCCACCAGAGAAATCTCTTCCGCCAAATTCAACGCCAATTTGAGATTCATAGCCTTTTGGGTCAGAATCTGCGACTTCGTCAAAATTAGCAAATCGCGATGAGGCAGTAACTGCTTCAATGTTGATCGACTGATCAAGACGAGAGGATGCAATTTCGGCGCCAATACAACGTTCGAGAACAGTGTACTCTTGCGTTAAAGCTGAAGCGACGTTGCTCCACACTTGCGGTTCGATGTTGCGCAGGTCGATCTTGTCTGCGTAGATCGTTCCAGATGTTGGGTCGTAGTGTCGCATCAAGAGCGCTTGGATTGTCGACTTGCCGTGGCCACTTTTACCGACGATGGCTACCTTACTCCCAGGTTCGATAGTAAAACTTACATCTTCCAATACCAATTTCTCGGTATCGGGATAGGCAAAATCTACATGTTCGAACCTGATTTGGGGCACAATGTCAAAATTTGGAACAACAGGGTACTTAGTTTGGAGGACGGGTTTTAAGCCGAGGAAGTCTTTCTCTATAAGAATTACCCCCTTGGCACTATTCCACTGTTCAGCGATAAGTGACACAATCGACTCCAAGTTTCCTTGGAAAGTTCGAGATGCTGCCATGATTATCGTGAGAGTGCCGATTTCTCCATTTAGAACCACTGTCGACCAAATGGCATGGATTGCTACGCCGCATAATCCAATCATAGCAATGAAATGAGTGACCATTTCTTTTTGCAGATTGATCTTGCGGATACAATCATAGGCTTCCAAGATGCTATTGACATTAATGTCTATATCTCGACGCAATGCCGGCATCTGATTGAACATGATTGCCTGCACAAATGCGTTTGAACTGTGGTAGGGTTTTTCTAGCACGCTCCTCTTTTTGTGTTGAGGTACGAGCTCCTGAAAAAGATCCCACCACAGTGCCACCATCTTAAATTCTGACACCACCATCGGTAATGCCACAACCATTAGCACAAAAGCGTAGGTTGGCTTGTACCACAGAAGTGAGGCGCCGAATAACGCGAAAGAAACGAGGGTTGTAAAGAGATTGAACATCTCTTCAGAGAAAAATATTCTTGTTTGCCATGACCAAGGCAACTCTTGAATTCTCTTCGACAAATCGTCGTATTCTTTACTTCGAAAACGGGCCACATCAAGTGTGGCTCTGTGATCATTGAGTTCACGCTGATTTGCATAGCGCAAGCTTTGATTCCATTTGCTCCGATAGAACCAATTGAATCTGCCAAGCACTACTCCTGAAAGAAGCACCGTAATCAAAAAAGCAATTGGTACGATCAGATCGTTGCTAATCTCAGTTTTTCCCATTGAGCTCTGGACTCCATTGATAATGAAGCCTGTGGCTTGGATGCTGAGATAGCCAATGACAGTATTGAAGATCGACACAGACAATCTCCCTACTGTCTCTATCTTGCTGTTTCTCCAACAGAATGCAAACGAGTAACGGGCCGCGAGAAGTATGATCGTCACGGTTTCCATCAGCTTACCTATCATTACGCACCTCTCCTTCTTTCTAGTTAAACCTTAATTAAAAGGTCTTGGTTTTTGTTGACAAAGAATTAACCGATTCAAAAAAGAATCAGTGTTCTTCTGTTATTATACACTATTTATATATTAAAGTCAAGGTCTTTTACCCTTTCTTCTCCTCCAATTCAACAATAAAAGTACTACCGTGGCCTTTGCCGGTACTCTCGGCCCAGAT
>Ga0209210_1000618_pt1 | contig 36261 bp, 46 predicted proteins | sample RifGroA1_FD_183991 | JGI IMG/M metagenome (GOLD analysis project Ga0209210, IMG submission 183991) | Contaminated groundwater microbial communities from Rifle, Colorado, USA - Rifle Groundwater A1 (SPAdes) (version 2) | ecosystem: Environmental > Aquatic > Deep subsurface > Groundwater >...
CCATAGCTCAGCTGGTAGAGCAGCTCCCTTTTAAGGAGAGGGTCGGGGGTTCGAATCCCTCTGGGCGGACAAACGAGTGGTACAAAAAAAAGAATCCTATTGTTTTTTTGTGCCCGAGTGCAGTCCCTCGGTATGCTATACTGGGCGGATATGAGAGGATTGATATAGATTAGCGATAGCATTTACCCCGCGGCTTGCCGCGGGGTCCACTAAGGAAAGTCAGGAAACCTTGGTTTCCTGATACGATATGCGGTTGCTTAATTTATTTATGAGAGAGATGGAATATTTAAGAATATAGTGAAGCTCTTCCTCATCCTCCACAATCTGCGGAGTGCGGAAAATGTGGGGAGTATCCTGCGCACGGCGGATGCGGTAGGTTTGGAGAAAGTCTACCTCTCTGGCATTACGCCTGCCCCTGTAGATCGTTTCGGACGCCCGAATGCGCGCGTGCTCAAGGCATCGCTGGGAGCAGAAATGAGCATGCCGTGGGAGATACGAGAAGATACGCCCTCCCTTATTGCAGAGCTCAAACAATCAGGCCTGCAGATACTCGCGCTTGAGCAGGATGAGAAATCTTTAGACTACCGTACAGTGAAGTTAGAAAGAGATACCGCGCTTATTGTAGGCAATGAGGTGAGCGGTATTGAACAAGACATTCTCTCACTCGCTGACAGCATCATAGAGATTCCCATGCGCGGCAAAAAAGAATCACTCAACGTATCGGTGGCCTGCGGTGTCGTGCTCTTTGCACTTCTACGCTAGTAGTTATACTCGGCGACTAAGCGTTCATCCTTGTCCATGAGGAGGATGCTATTGTGCGCTTCTGCGAAGAGGCCGGGTCTATCCACAAACACGCGCCATTCGGGCAGGAAAAAATCTGGCTCCTCTTTATGTTTTGCAACACAGTCGTTGTAAAAACCCTCCACGGTGCTCGTCCCATTGCTAAGCGGCGGGTAGAAGGGCTGAAAACGCTCTAGGGTAGCGCTACAGATATTTTTTTGGAAAGACGCGCCGACAGGGGAGACAGAGGGTGAGATAATAGCGCTCTCACCGGGGAAGAGGGAGACAGTTGCTCTTGTAGGCACCACGCCCTGCACAAAGAGCGCCGTCCCCACGGGGATGCTTGCGCGCAGCTTCTTGTTACTGCTCTCTATCACCCATCCTGAAATGGGGAGAGGATTCCCCTCGGTACGCGTGTAGAGAAGAGTAAGGTAGGTGTAGCTCTCGCCGCCCGGGAGCGAAATCTCACTCCGCGCGAGACCTACTGCTCCAAAGAAAGAGCTTTTTTCTTTTACCTCAATGAATGAGAACGTGTGCGGAACGCCGGGAAAAATCCACACGGAAACTGCAACAATCACAATGCTTGCCGAGAGTGCTGCAACCAGCTGTTGTGCGCGCGACATGGGCTCTACTATAACTTTTTAAGCTCCTCGCGCACAACCCCTGCGTCGTCCCATGGTATCTTGCTTCCCTTGGGTCCCATAATAAAAGGATCTGTGCCTTTGCCGGTAATCATGACGGTATCGCCTCCCTGTGCCTCGGCAAGCGCGGTGCGGATTGCCTCGCGGCGGTCAATGATGCTCCGGTAGGAGTCTTTCGGGAGCGCTGCTGCCATCTCGGCAATAATCGCCTCGGGATCTTCATCATAGGGATCCTCGTTGGTGAAGATAATTTTTTCGCAGTGCTCATGCGCAACGCGGGCCATCAAAGGGCGCTTCCACCTATCCCTCCCGCCCCCGCAGCTCCCCAGCACACAGATCGTGCGCCCTGCCCCGGCGGCCTCGTATGCGGCCGCGAGCGAGTCAGCAGTGTGCGCATAGTCAACGTAGATGCGGATGCCACGCTTATTTTCAATAGATTCCATCCGGCCGCGCATGCCGCGGAATTTCTCAACCGCGCGCGCAATCTGCTCATCGGTGATGCCTACAGCACGAGCGGCCGCCGCGGCCGCGAGGATGTTAAAACGGTTCATGGCTCCGGGGAGTGCGGTGGAGTAGGGGAAGGGGTCATCAATGCTTACCTCAACTTTGTTGGGGATGGGAAGCGCGAGGAACTTTTCTTTTTCTTTATCATTGCGGTTGACGATGAGGGTGCGTGGCTGTTTGCTCGAGCGCGCAAACTCGCGGGCGATGTTTATCTTTGAAGCACGGTAGTTCTCATACGAGCCATGCGACTCAATGTGTTCGGGGGCGATGTTGGTGACCACGAGCACGTCTAGGGGGATGAATCGGTGGCGGTACTGGCGGGCGCCCTCGCTCGTCATCTCAATCACTGCGTGAGTGCAGCCATCTGCGAGGCCGCGCGCGAGGAGCCGCTGCATAAAGGCCCGCCCCGGCATGCTCATCTTGGTGAGGTTGCGCTCGTCCTTGCCTCCCACGCTAAAGTGTACCGTGGAGGAAACGACGCTCTGTTTTCCCGCCTCGGCAAGCATGGCGGCAATGAGCTCAACCACGGTACTCTTGCCCTTGGTGCCGGTAACGCCAATAACAGCGAGCCGCGAGGCGGGGAAGCGGTACCAGAGCGCTCCGCCGAGCGCAAAAAGGTAGTGGTAGAGTGAACGCATCATGTGCTTAGGTACCGCAGGGCCTCGCGAATGCGCTCGCTCGTTTCGGGTTCGCCCGCGGGGATGTGTTTGAGCGCTTCGCGCGCCTCGGCAAGCGAGTAGCCCAGCGAGCGCAGGGCCTCCAGCACGTCGGTGTCGGTAGCGTTCCCTTCCCCGCTTCCTTCGTCACCGGTGAGTTTGTCACGAAGTTCTACAATGATTTTCTCTGCGCTCTTTTTGCCGATTCCGGAGACCTTGGTGAGATAAGCAAGGTCGCTGTCGTGCACGGCGCGCGAGAGCGCAGCGGGGCTCGCGAGTGAGAGGATGGCGAGCGCACTCTTGGGACCGATGCCGGGGACGCCAATGAGAAGTTCAAAGAGTCGCAAGCTCTCGGCATCAGCAAATCCATAGAGCTCCAGCGCGTCCTCGCGCACGGCAAGGTGGGTAAGGAGGGTGATGGGGGAGCCGAGTCCTGCGGAGAGGAGCGTGTCGGAAGTGACGTAGATAAGGTAGCCCACGCCATGCACCTCTACCATGAGAGAGCGGAGCCCTTTCTGCGATACGATGCCGGTAATTGAGCCAATCATGGCCACACTATAACACATCCGCCAGCTGGTGGATTGCCAATCCCTCTTATCTCTGTTACACTCCTCTCTATGCCAATCATTAAGTCAGCAAAAAAAGCTCTCCGCGGTTCTGTGCGCAAACACACAATTAACAATGCGCGTCGCAAGGCGATGCGCAGTTCGGTCAAAACGCTCAAGAAAACGCTCAATGAGAAAGAATTGAGCGCCGCCTATCAGGCTATAGATAAGGCCGCCAAGCGGGGAGTGATTAAAAAGAATACCGCCGCACGCAAAAAGTCCCGTCTTGTGAAGCTCATGCGGTGAACTTCAGCATCGGCAGTCAGCAAGGCGAAAAAATAAGCCATTCCCTCTCGTCGTTCAACGGATAGGACGCAAGCTTGCGGAGCTTGTAATGCAGGTTCGATTCCTGCCGAGAGGACACGCGAAGCGTGGATTCGAGGACTCTTTATAAATACTCGGTAATTCTGTCAGCCAGAGTGGGCATAAAGGGGACCTCGTCTATGAAGGGCTCCATGTGCGCACGGATTGCTGCCACATCCTCGTCGGCATCCAAGGGTAGATAGATATGGCTGACGATGGCGCGCGATGAGATGAGCACGAGCCGCCGCCGCGGCGGCTCAAGGTCAAAAGAGTAGGCACTCAAGTCGCTGAAAGGGTAGAGCGCGCCGCCTACGCGCACGCCGCGGTTCGTGATGCTCACCGTCACCTCTTCCGGTTTGCGCGCGCTAAAGGCCATGTACGAAAACCCGCCGAGGAGGAAGATGAGCGCGAGGAGAAGATTGCTGAAAAAAATTGAGACAATCGCGACCGCAATAGTCGTGGCGCCAAAGCCCCAGTACCAGTCGCTGGAGTGCTCGCTCCCTTCATGTTCCATTGCAACCCAAGAGAATGCGCGCTGATCATCCATGCGCTCTATTGTACCACCCGCGTGCCTTGCGCGGTATACTATAGCTGTTATGCTCGCATACCTCATTGAAGAGGATCACATTCTTGTCTCCTTTATTGCTGGATTGCGCTCCCCGGCGCTCACGAGCATCATGGGCGAGCTCACCAAACTGGGCGACGTCTGGGTTGCGGGTGCAATAGCTGTCGTAGTAGCCTGCTTTCTCATCTATAAAAGAGAGATCCGCTCTTCTGTTGCGCTTATGCTCTGCTATCTCGGTAGCGCCTATACAGTAGCCCTCATTAAAGATGTAGTAATGCGTGCTCGCCCGAGTGCTCCCATCGCGCTTGCTGCCGAGCGCTTTGGCTCCTTCCCCAGCCTCCACGCGGCACTCTCTGTCTCGGTCTATGCGCTCGGGATTGCACTCATTCTGCGCAAGAGCCATTCACGGCACCGCCGCCGGATAGGGGCATTCGTGGGCGTAGCGCTCGTGATCTCCATTGGATTCAGCCGCCTCTACCTCGGCGTGCACTACCCACTGGACGTGCTCGGCGGCTACCTCGTTGGTCTTATGTGGCTCTACCTGGGGCTAAGGATGAGTGGCCGGCGTGGATAAATTAAAAGAGCGGTGTCTGTTTGAAAATATCCGAACGGAACTGGCTGGACCCCGCCTGCGTTGAAACTTCGACGGGCAGGTCGGCGGGCGGAACCCCAGTAGGGGTTCTCTCATACTGGGTTTGGGGAGAAATCCTCCGCTTGCTCCGCTGATTTCTTTTGGCGAAATTCGGGCGGGCTTATTATTCTTTAACTTAAATCTTTTTTCTTCTCCTCAAATTCTTTTTTATCAATCTCACTTTTAGCGTAGCGTTCTTTCAAAATTTCGAGTGGCGACTTGTCTTTTCCATGCGTGCCATTGCCATGATCATGTCCGCACCCATGACCATTTCCAATATTGCCTCGTATTAAAGCGACAATCGCCCAGATTACGAGACCCCAGAAGACGATCATAAATATCCAACCGAACCCGCCCATAAATCCATATCCAAAGTTTCCAAAGTTCATCATATGATTGTTTTTATATTATCCAAAAACTAAAACCTTATCCGAGTCCTCGACCATTTTGAGCAAATCGGACATTGTGGAAATAGGACAAACATTACTTTCTTCTTTTTCTCGTATTTTAAGACACGAGCCACAAGCGTAAATTTCACCTTTCAATTTTTTGAACTCTGCCACTTTTACCGAAATATCAAAATTTTCGCTGTCGGGAATGGTGTCTAATTCTGAACCTTCACTCATCAAAAATATTTCTACTTGATGTCCTGCTTTTAGCGCAGTAATACCAAAGCGGAATGTATTCCATGCGTGTTCGGGTTTATTTGATTGTAAAATTATTCCTAGTTTCATAGAGTTATATTATAGCATTTTTTGATGGAATCCGGGCGGGCAATTATTTCTTATCCACCATATAATCTCCCTCGCCGTTCGAACTTTATTATTGAAGCTCGAACCGTACTTTTTGAGCCACGCGGAGCGTGGCGAATCCTTGCAGAATCAGGATTTTGTGGGGGGAATTCAGAACAGACGGCGCTTCGCGCCGACCATATTTTTGGCGGAAATTTGAATTCCGAATTTTGGCGGAGAGGGTGAGATTCGAACTCACGGTGCCCTTGCGGACACTCCGGTTTTCAAGACCGGTGCAATCGACCACTCTGCCACCTCTCCGTTGCGGAAACGATACCTAAAACCACTCTACCTCATTTTTTTCGCTTTATCTATATATGCTACAGTGTACTAGTTGCCTCTAACGTCTATGCGCTACATGGGGATTGATTTTGGAACTAAGAAGATCGGACTTGCGCTCTCGGATGAGGAGGGGAGTTTTGCTTTCCCCCACGCGGTCATTCCCAACGATTCCAATGCGCTTGAGACGGTAGCCCACATCTGCGAGGGGGAGCGGGTGGGAATGGTGGTGATGGGCAGGTCACTCAATTACGCGCGTCAGGAGAATGCTGTGATGAGGAACGTCCGCGCATTTGAGAAAGGACTCGCAGAGCGCACGGCGCTCCCCGTAGTGTACGAAGACGAGGCGCTTACCACACAAGAAGCTACGCGCGAGGCGCCGCGGGATGCCGGCACTGACGCGCGCGCCGCGGCACTTATTCTGGAGAGCTATCTCACACACAAGTAATGCTATACTAAGAGTGTGAACATGCGCTCAACACTCTTGCGCTTTTTTCCGCCACCTGCGTATCTTGCGAATCATGCTGCGGGTGTGGATATCTCTGACCGCTCAATTAAATACATCATGCTCGCTTACGTAAACGGCGTGCCGTGTTTAAAATCCTACGGAGAGCAACCGCTTACTCCTGGCATTGTTGAGAGAGGCAAGGTGCGAGACATTGCGGCGCTTGGTGAAGAACTGAAAAAAATCCGCGCTACGCTCCCGGTGAGCGCGGTAGTGCTCGCGCTTCCCGAGGAGCACGCCTACGCTTTCCTTCTTTCTATTCCGCCTATGGCGCGGCGTGATCTGCGCGCCTCAATTGAGCTCCAGCTGGAAAATCAAATTCCCGTCCCGGCCCAGAGCGTGATTTTTGACTACGACATTATACAAGAACGGGCAGACGGCGCCTACGAGGTTGAGGTTGCAGCCATCGCGCGCGAGGATGTGAGTGAATACATAAATGCCTGCACTCATGCAGGGCTCATGCCGCAGGCGCTTGAGATTGAAGCGCACTCGGTTGCTCGCGCACTCCTGCCCGCTTCGCCGCGGTCCGCCGCGGCGGACGAAGGCGAGTCCCGCACAGACATCGAGACTGCGCTCATTGTAGATATGGGCAGGACGCGCACGGGTCTTACTGTGGTGACGGCGGGCTTTGTCGCCTTTACCTCAACAGTGCAGGGTATTGGCGGGGAGGATATCACTACCGTGGTGCAAAAGAATCTGCGGATCTCGCGCGATATTGCCGAGCAGTATAAGATTGAGCGCGGCCTCTCGCGCGCCAAGGAGAATCGCGACCTCTTCTACGCGCTCATCCCCATAGCCTCCGTGCTCAAAGATGAAATTTTAAAGCGCTGTGAGTACTGGAACATCCATGAGCGCAAGGAGCGCGGCGCGACAGGAGGGCCGGTAAGTCGCATCATTCTCACCGGCGGGCAGTCTACACTGCCGGGGCTTGATGAGTATCTCGCCGAACATGCGGGAATCCCCGTAGAGCTTGCCGCACCGTGGAGAAATGTGCCGCGCTTCAAAGGAGGCGTCCCTCCCATCCCTTTTAATGAGTCGCTCGGCTACACCACAGCCATTGGGCTTGCCCTGCGGGGCCTGCATCTATGATTAACCTCCTCCCCCATGAAGCCAAGCATGAGGTCTACACACGCTATCGCGAGAGGCGCTCCGTGATACTCCTCATCTTTCTCTGCTTGCTCCTTGCGGCAAGCACGCTTGTGCTCGCATCCATGTACACGCTCCTGCGCACCGATGCGGAAACGCTCACGGGCAATCGCGACACATTGAAGGCGCGTCTTGAGAGTAGTGAATATGGCCTCATCTCCCGCGAGGCAAAGGACTTGCGTGGCAAGGTGGACACCATCTTGCATGCGGAAGACGGGCGGCTCCTTACCGAGTTGCGTGCGGCGATAGATCGCACACTGGGCGAGGGAGTGACGCTTAGCGCACTGCAATTTGCGCGGGCAAACCCCGCCGCGGCGGGACAAGCGGGAAAGTTGTCGCTCACGGCGCGCGTAAGCGACCGCAAGCGCCTACTGCAGTGGGAAGACCGGCTTAAGTCGGAGCCGATGTTTGCCGGTGTCACTATTCCCACCGCGAGCCTCATCAAGAACGACGAGAACGACGTAACGCTCTCCTTTACCGTGGTGCCACAAGAAAAAAAGCCCTAATGCTATGAAGGTACAACTCACTCTCAAAAGCTCCCTTGCCATCAGTGCTCTCACGCTCCTCTGCGTCTGGGGCGCCCTCTTTTACTTTGTAGTGCTCAAGGCACGCACTATCTCGGAAGTGACCCAAGAGCTCAAGCGCCTTGAGCATGAGGGGCTTTCTGCGGAGAATATGCGCGAGTCAATCGAGCAGAACCCCGCATCGCACGCGCGTGTGGACAGCTACTTTATTGCCTCCAGCTCACTCATCACGTTTATTGAAGAGGTGGAAACAATCACTTCGCGCGCGGGAATCACCGCCAGTATTGATACGCTCACGCCTGATGGGAAGGCCAAGACAGTGCTCCTCTCGGTGACTATTCGCGGGAGTTACACTGCTCTGCAGCGCTTTATCAGCGCGCTGGAAGCGTCTCCGCGCCTCATCCGGATTGACAGCGTAACTCTTGCGCGCGGAGTAGGCACGAAGGGGGCAGACTGGGGCGCTAAAATTACTGGCACAATGTACGCATATGCAGGAGATTAAACGCATAGAAGAGTTGCTTAAACACTACACTGCGCAGACGTTGAAGTTGCTACGCCGTCTCTCTGACCGCGATGTAGAGCGCTGGGAGTACTCGCCTTATAACGATTGGTACCGGCTCTCGTGGGGTCTCTTGGTACTCGTCTGTCTCTCGGTACTTCTCCATGGCTACGTGTGGATTATGGCGCAAGAGATTACCCAGCGCAAAAGTGAGCAATACCAATCAATGACTGCAGTGAGCGCACAAGAGCTCTCGCGCGCCGTTGCCGCACAGGCGGCGCGCGAAGCGGAGTACGAGCGTATCTTGACGGAGCGTTGACCCTGCGCCTTAATCTGCTATCGTGAGAGGCGAGACCCTCCGTAGTTCAACGGATAGAACAGGGGCGTTCTAAGCCTTTGATGTGGGTTCGACTCCTGCCGGAGGGACCATGTATATTTAGTCCACATATTTGCACGCTTAGTCCGCCGCGGCGGATTGGTAGAGCATATGTTCGTGTACATCTTAAGAAATAGAGTAGGGAAGATATATATCGGGCAAACCAATGACCTTGTGCGGCGTATGGAAGAGCATAATGTAACTGGTGTCAACTATACGTCAAAACATCGTCCATGGGCATTGATTTACAGTGAGGCGTATGATAAGAGAAGTGATGCGATGAGGCGGGAAAAATTCTTTAAAACTGGTGCAGGTAGGGACTGGATAAAGAAAAATATCTTGCACGCTTAGCTCAGTTGGTAGAGCGACCCGCTTACACCGGGTAGGTCGTAGGTTCGAGTCCTGCAGCGTGCACCAGACAGGAAAAGTCAAAGAGTTTTGGTTCGCCTCGCTTCGCTCGGCGACTAATTCGTATTCAATTTTGGGGGTAAAAACGAATTCACGGTTTCGCAAAATATGGTTCGAGCCGATGTTTTTCAGAAATGTTGTCATTGCAATCGGATTGGGAGAGGAAAGCAGATTTGCGGCTTGATTCAAGGATTTTACGAACTCACGAGCCGGTTCGAGCCAAGATAACCCCTTTGTCTCAAAATCGGTGATTTTCTCACTCAACGACACTTTTTGAGACAGCAAGCTTTGTTTTTTGGCGGCGTATTCTTCTGTGGATAAAGCGTCGGCAAGGTAGATGTCTAATAACTTTTGAAGTTTTGCCTCAACTTGTGATAATTGCTCTTTCAAAACGATAACCTCACTTTGTGCGCTCTCTCGCGCTTTATCCTGCTCTCTGTCTAACGCCGCCAAAACTTTTTCCGTGTCTTGGCTCGATAAAGAAACTTTTTGAAGATAAGAAGTGATTTGTTCGGTTAGTATTTCTTCGCGGAGATAATGCTTTTCTTGGCAAGGACCTTTCTTGCGAGTGCATCGGTAATAGTGATGACCTTTCTGTTTTTCGGCGGTAATCGAGCAACCGCACGAAGCGCATTTCATTAAGCCAAGAAAAGCAAAATCATTTTTTCTCACATAGTGGAATTTTCCGCGCTTGCTCATCACTTCTCGGCAAGAATCAAAAAGTTTCTTTGAGATTAACGGCTCGTGCTGTCCCTCATGAATTTCCCCACCATATTTCATCAGTCCAATGTAGAAAATATTTTGTAGAATACTTTGCACATTACTCAACGCTATTTCTTTTCCGAGATTACCACGCAGACCTTTTTCCTTGCACCAATTTGCGAGAGAATGAAGCGTATATGCTCCGGTGGCATACATTTCAAACAATTTCTTTACTTTCGGTGCTTTCTCGCTATCAACATCAATACCACGCGTCTTGGCGTTGTTTAGATAGCCAACCGGAGCCCAGCCGGGCCAAGTGCCGTTTCGTATCTTTTGGCGTAGTCCTCGCTTCACATTTTCTCGCAAATTATCTACAAAATATTTACTTTGCCCGAAAGCAATATTGAGCATAAACAAACCTTGTGGTGTTGCTTCAAACCAAAAGGTGGGAAATTTGAGGGACTTAATCAAGCCGCGATCTACAAAATGAATAATCTTTCCGCCATCTACAGAATTGCGTGCGAGGCGGTCGGGGTGCCACGAAATAATCCCGTCTGCTTTTCCTCTCTCAATCAATGACAACATTTCTGCGAATTTAATTCGCCCGGGTTCTTTTGCGGTTTTGGCCTCGCAGAACGAGGCGACAATTTCAAGTTTTTCTTTGGCGGCATACTCTTGCAACTCTACGAGTTGCGCTTCAATACTCAAAACCTGTCTGTCGTCTTCTTCAGTGCTCTTGCGAGCGTAAAGTATATATTTCATATTGTTTTTGGATTAAGGATTAAAAAATTTTCTTCCCCCAAAATGCGAAATCGTGAATTCGTTTTTACCCCCAAAATTGAATACAAATTAGTCGCCGAGCGAAGCGAGGCAAACCTTTCAAACTTGCAATTTCCTACGTGGTGCAGTATTCTTGAATTAGCCCGAACCGCTTTCGCCGCCGCAGGCGGCGAGGAAGTCCCCCCGCGAATCCGCCAGCTGGCGGCGAAGCCGCACCGCTCAAAACCGCAAAAGAACCCGGAGAAAAACATCGGCTCGAACCATATTTTAATTTTGGGGGAAGAAAATTTTTTAATCCTAGAAGCCATAAGACTTAGCCTATGAAACCAGCAGAAATGCTGATTTTTTGTTTGGGCTTGACTTCCAGCGCGTAATATGCTATTCTTTACGCAGTATCGAAACTGGGCTATGGTAGCTCGGTTGTACATTCCAAACCCAAAAAGAGAGGTGTAATCATGACGCAGTTCCTGCAGATCGCCGCACCGCTGATGGCAATCGTGAGCATGGTCCTCGTGTTGACCGGGCTCGTCCCGTCCCTCCGCCAGTCCAAGGCGTTCAACTTCCTCTGTGGCGAGTCGGCTTTCGTCACGGCGGTCGCCTACGGCGCATTGGCGGTGCTCGGAGTCAGTTCGTTTGCCCCTTTCGGGGTGGCCCTCTGGTTCTTCACGGGTTCCTTGAAGTTCGCGCACTCGGCGTGGCCCACCAGCTAAGGTCGGACACGTTCCGGCCACCAGGCCCCTTGTGGATACCAATTCCACTCGGGGCCTTTCTTCTTTTTGATTTATCTCAATTTTTTTCATATAATACGTTTGTATTCGCTTTGCGAATTCTGAATTAGTTGCCGCCAAAGAAAAACTTGAAATTGTCAGCGGTGCGGCTCCGCCGCCTTTCCGTCCGCCAGCTGGCGGATTCGCGGGGGGATTTCCCTGCCGAAATGCGTTCGGACTAATTCAAGAATACTGCATCGAAAGAGCTAATTTGCTAGCATAAGAGATATGGAAAATGCCTACGGGATGGGGTCGTCGGGGAAGGGACTCAAAACGGCCCTTGAGCTGGCAAAAGAAGGAGGGGAGGCAAAAAAGCGCCCAAGTGTGTACGAGGCAGAACGTGATGAGATACCCGTCCCTGTAAAAGAAGAAACGGTAGTAGGCGCTGCAGAAAAGCCTGAAACAATAGAGGCACGCTGGGCAGCATATGCAAACGAGCGCTACGGTGACCCAAGAGAGTATTCTCCTGAACAGATGCTCAATGACGAGAAATTTATCTCTTTTATTGAAAATGCCCGGGAAGAGGAGAAGGCGGTGCTCTATGAGCGCATCAAAGATCCTGCTCTCCTGCAGGAGCACTATGATGCCTTCCGCTATACAGATCGAGTGATTGAATCGCTTGCATCAGTCCATTCCGGAGTTTTAAAGGAGCAGCTCGGCATAGATATCTCAAAAGAGATCCTCGAACAGAGCAACCAAGAAATTGCAAAGCTTGCCCGAGAGAATCCCTCCTATGTAAAAGCGCTCTACGCCGGGCTTGCAGAGTACCAAAATACGGAGCGAGTCATTCATGAAAAGCAGGAGAAAGTCGCTGAAATTCTTAAAAAATCAGGCTCTGAATCGCTAGTATCGTTACAAGAAAAAACTAAACGACTCCAACTTGTGGCAAGGACCAGGGGCTTCTTTAATGTTAAAAATTCAGAAGTATTAGGATGGCTCTTCCGTACTACAGAGGAAAGCGCGGCGCGGAGAGACGCTTTTTATCAGCATAAAGGTTCTCTGCGAGAAATTCCCACACTTGCGCAAGAAGCGCAAGAACAGCTAAAAACGGCCACAGACGCGAGCAAGTGGATAGAAAAAATTACAGAAACTTGCGCAAAACAGCGCAGTGAGCTGTTACTACAGACCACAACGTCAGAAGGTCTATGCGCAATAGCGCACGCCGCCGTGGGGGAGCATGTAAAAAAGCTCTTAGGGGGCAAAACCGGCACACTGGGCCCCACTTCATCTCTTAAAGAGCTACAGGGGGCGGTGGATTATCACAATCGCTTCCGCGCTCTGCGGGAGAAGGGCGGGCCTGATTTTACAGGGGTTTTTAACGAAGATGAGCGCGAATTTGAAACTAAGCTTACCGGCCTTGCAGAAGTTAAATTCAAGGAGCATCTCACAGAGAATATTAAAAAAGTAAAAATTCCCACAATTAATAAACTTAAAGAGGCAATCACTCCACTGTTAAAGGAACGCATCGGTTTCCACTCGGATGAAGCGGCACGCGAGCGTGCACTGCAGTTTGTCCGCGAGGTCTCGGGTGAATTAGGGTCGCCGCTTGCGCGGATGGCGTTTGATGCCGCGCTTGAAGAATTAAAAGCAGGTACCTAAACTATGGGACAAAACAATATGCAGATCGCTGTGCAGAATATCTCTATTTCTCAAGAGGAGGAGGCGAGGGCATATATTGCCGCACTGCATGCCTACGTGCAATCAGTAAACGAACTGACGCGCGATTACCAGAATCTCTTGGAAAATGAAGCGGAGGTGCTTTCCGGGGTTGACGCAGAGGAGGGGAAAGCAAGAGACGCGATCAAAGCCGCATCGTTGCGGCTTGAACTCGGGGCAGGGAGTCAGCAGTAATGCAACCCAGTATTATCTACGAAGACGGTAATGTGCTTATACTCAATAAGCCCGCTGGACTCATGGTGCACCCAGACGGAAAGAGTGCGGAGCCGACGCTTGCAGATTGGATCGCAGAACGCTACCCGACGCTTGCCGAAGTGGGGGAAGCGCAGCTAGACGCTCATGGAGAGCCTCTCCTGCGGCCGGGACTCGTGCATCGGCTTGACCGCGAGACAAGCGGGGTTATCGCGGTAGCTAAAACGCAGGAGGCATTTGAGCATTTGAAAGAGCAGTTTAAAAATCGCCTTGTTGAGAAAGTCTACTGCGCACTCGTCTATGGCGCAGTACAGATTCGCCGCGGCGAAGAGGGAAGTATCAATGCGCCCATCGGCCGCTCGCGGGTGAGCGGCAGGTGGACAGCCGTGCGCCCGGGCGAGAAAACACGCGAGGCGTTGACAGAGTATCGCCTCCGCGAGCGCTTCCGCGACTACACGGTGCTTACTGTTATTCCACGCACGGGACGCACCCACCAAATTCGCGTGCACCTCAAATCCATTGGGCATGCGGTGGTCTGCGATAAAGTCTATGCACCCAAGCTCTTCTGCCCGGTGGCAGGACTCTCGCGCCTCGGCCTCCATGCCGAGGCGCTCTCTTTCACGCTTCCCTCGGGAAAGTGGAAGAGTTTTAGCGTACCCTTGCCGGGCGACTTAGCTGGAGCGCTTGAAGCGCTCCGAAATCTGTGATACGCTGTGGCAATTATGGTTGCAGAACGAAACATTTCTTCCCCCGCCAACAGCGCTGAACGTGCAGCGCTCAAAATCGGTGCAGGCGATACCGTCAAGGTGTGGGTCAAAATACAAGAGAAAAAGCGCGTGCGCTTACAGGCTTTTGAGGGTCTGGTGATTGCAGTGAAGCACGGCACAGAAGCCGGTGCGCGCTTTACCGTGCGCAAGGTCTCTGACAGAGTTGGGGTTGAGCGCATCTTCCCGCTCTACTCACCGGTGATTGATCACATTGATGTGTTGAGGAAGGGTGAGGTACGCCGCGCCAAGCTCTACTACATTCGCACAAAGACGGCCAAGGAGACGCGTGCCAAGATCAGACAGATTATGGCAGAGGGGAGGAAGGCCGCTGTTGTGACTCAGACAGTTGAGACGGAAAAAGAAAACGAGGAAGTCGCTGAAGCAGTTGAGAAATCGTAGTCTCTCTGTTAGTTTAAAAACGATGCGCGGGTGTCGAAACTGGTAGACGAGCATGCTTGAGGGGCATGTGGGAGCAATCCCATGGAGGTTCAAGTCCTCTCCCGCGCACCAGAATGGAACTTAGTGGTTGAGAACCAACCAAGGAGTGGGCGTGCCGAAGGCACGCCCACGCTGTTTCGCCCGTTTTCGCCAATGAATTCGCCAATGAATTCGGATTCCCGCCTTCGGCGGGACGGAGGGTTTTTTCGCCAAGAAGCAGGTGCGAGCCAAAGATTTCTTTGGCACAGACCTTTTTCGCAAAAAGGTCTGAATCAGAAGCAATTTTGTCCAAGGATTGAGCGTCTTTTAGCCAATTTTGGAAAGGTGCGAGCCAATCATTCTGCGTGTGTGAAAGAGCGGTCATTTCTTCTTCGAGCGACTTCTTGGAAAGTAACAATTTTGATTTTTCAGTACGATAATCTTGTTCGTCAATAACTTGGTCTAAATATCCATTAAGAAGTCGCTCTAACTTTTCCGACAAAGAAAAAATCTCTACTTTTTTCTCCTCCACACACGCAGTCAAAGACGGGGCGGAATTTTTGTAGTCTTGCAAAGCAAGACGATTCAATTCTTCCGCCCAGTCTTTGGGCAAAGAAACTTTTTGAATTAAGGATGATAACTGCTCATCTAGTTTTTCGGAACGAAGCGACATTTCTTTACACTTCATTACCTTCGATTTTTTCGTGCAACGATAGTAAACATACGTACTGAAGGTAATCACCGATGTTGTTTTTTATATCATCCACCATTCTCTTCATATCTACGTTGCCGTATTTGTGAACGATCAAATTTCTCAACCCAACAGAGGGAGCGATTTCGAGCGCAAATTCCATAGGTAAAATTTTTAATACTATACACTGGCGGTTTCAAACTTTTAACGCAACGAGTCTGTTAATGACTTCATCGGGCTTGTCATAGTCTAACACCGCCCTCGGCCGATCATTTAACCTCCTCTGCGCGCGCCCATCTTCTTTTTTTAATTAAGGAAGAAGAAAATTTTGTTGAGGCGTTCTGCCCTAACGGGCAGGCGGAGGCAACTCCCCAAACACTTGCATAGATTAGCGATAGCATTTACCCCGCGGCTTGCCGCGGGGTCCACTAAGGAAAGTCAGGAAACCTTGGTTTCCTGATACGATATGAGGCATGGCCCTCACCCATACTCACCACAATGTATACAGCGCCCACTACCACATCGTCTTTCCCGTCAAGTATCGCAAGGCGTTGCTGGCAGATGACATCCCGCTCGCTATCAAGGCGGTTGCAGAGGAAATCGCTCTCCGCTACGACCTTGAGTTTGAAAAGATTGGTTGCGACCACAATCATATCCACATACTCTGTTCCTTTCCTCCCAAATACAGCGGTTCGGACGTGGTCAGAACATTCAAAAGCCTCACCGCACGCGAACTGTTCAAGCGATTTCCTCTGCTCAAAAAAGAGCTCTGAGGCGGTGAGTTCTGGAGCGACGGCTTCTACCTTGCCACCGTCAGCGAGCGGGGGAACTGGAAGGTGGTTGAGCTTTACGTTGCCGCGCAGGGAAAGACGATGGGAGAACCGCAGCAGCTCCGATTACTCACATAGGGTCATGCCACCGGCCATACCCCACGGCTTGCCGTGGGGTGGTTGATTAGCATAGATTACCGAATTGTGGTAGGGTCAATGCCAGAAAAAATCCATGGTGGGTTTCTCAAAACCAAGTTCTTTGAAAAGGAGGGCGTCGAATGCACCGAATCGAATTGATTGGAAGATGGCCCCTTGATATGCCATCCGGTCTGCAAGTGCGCGTAGAGGAAATCATTGCATGGAAAATCTCTCATAATCCTGCGTGGTACCCGCAACCCGGCAGAACTTTAGTTCTGGTCGGCGATGATCCGAACTATAAGCTCAAAGTCAAGGGGGCTGGATTTTACAATCCGAGCAACATCTCATTCTCGGGCGCTCGCAGAACAACCGTCCCAGTTCCCGAAGGAATGGTGCCTATGCCCCCACTTCAGCAGGTGTTCAAGAGAGATCTCATTCATGCTGACCCGTCCAATACTCCGCCGCATCTTATGGAATCGGTGCATAGCACTTTTGCGCCCATTGGCGGCATGACGCTGGACGCGGCGATGAATGATCAACTCATGTTCTCTCAACTGACAGCTACCGGACTTCCGTCAAATCGTCCCCTCGTGAGTTATAAGTACCACGAGTTGTTCCTGGACGAAAAACCGATGGGAGTCAGTGTTTCTCAGCTCCCAGCCAATGCGCTGTCAATAACGCCGTACCATCTCTACTTGGCATGGCATCAACCGGTAGTGAGTAGAGAATCGCTTGAGTTCTTGAGAGCGTACAGCGGCAAAGATCAGTTTTCCCTAGAGAACCCTGTGCATCGTCTGGAAGTGCTGGCCAAGCTGGCGTTTGTCGCGGGCAAGCTACTACTCCAGTTCTCTACACGAGCTGGTCTCTATCGGTTCTCGGGCAGTCCCGACAACTGGAATGTGCGGTTTGATCTCAATGCGCCACTCTTCTTCTCGGATGTGGACACTTCAAGAACCCTGCCTACCATCGCGTCCACTCAATGGGGATGGGAGGTCTTGAGGAACTTGATCAGCGCGATTCACCAGTGGGTCTACTTTTTCATGCCGTGTCTCACGTATGAAGAGAGTGGCTACTCGGCACAACTCCTCCGGGACGGCTCACGCGACTTTGTGAGAGCAATGCTTTCTGGATTTTTCGCCGAAAGCGGTGAGGATGCGATCGAGAAAATAACCAGAAAAATCTGGCGATTTCTGGACGTCCCGCTTGCCAAAGTAAGCCGAGAAATTCGCATCGGACTGAGGAGCGGAGAGTATGCCTTGCAACGGCACTATCCACGCCCAGTCTTCTATTTCGTGATGCTGAATTTGTTGTCGGAGCTCATCCAGGGTTCAGAACTGCAAAGGGTGTTCACGGGTAGCGACACTTCGCTGAACGAAATCCGATCCTACGTGGACATGAGCTCACAACATCCGTCGCACGCGCAGATGTTTCCCGGGTACTCGCCTTCAAAGACAAGTGCTTTGATTGCGGAGATTCTGGCGATATCGTAAGCGGACAGTGTCGGAGCGGTCATCGGGACGATACTCGTGTGTCGTCCCGATTTTATTTTTCGTTCTCCGTAACACCACCAGACTCATTGGTGAATTCATTCAACGCTATTTTCCCAATTCTACGAAGTAGGCGACGCGCTGCTCTGTATCTCTTTGTGAGTGGTTTGTAAAAATTTCCTTCATCACATTGAATCAGGCAAACCACGCACAAGAAATCGTTACCGAGCCGAACCGCACAAGAATCATGGAAGATTGTTTTATCCGTCGCGCTCTTTTGCGCCATAATACGATTATGCGCCACGTTCTTCGTGAGCCGCTTACCCCGAAATGTTGAGAGAAGCGCGTAGACATATTTACCCAAGCTAAGGAAATTGTGTTTCGCTACTCCTTTCAAACATCGCATCTGAACATCGGAAGTGAAAAAAGTCATAGTGTTTAAGAACGACGGCTGGCTGGCAACAAAAAATTTCCGGCAGAGCGGAACGCAACCGAGATGAACCGACTTCGGAAAACCATTGCTTAGGCCTTTATAGAAAAGCAAAATATCATCGGCAGTTGTATGGTTGTAATCCTTTAGACCATGGGCTTTCGTCGGCATCATTTGAACTATCATCTTTGTGTTGTGGGCACCGATTTTGTTAATAAATTCATTCACTCGATCAACCGTGAGAATCTCAATCAGCTGATTTGTCGCGCTGTTGTCGGAGTAAGCCAGCATAAAGTGGGCTAATTCTTCGAGCGCCAGGACGATAGGTGTACCTACATACTTTAGTAAACCAGAACCACCGACGAAAGTATGCACAGTGAGTTTTTGTCGCGCGTCGTAGTTTCCTGAAGCGATTTCCTCGGCTAACGCGCCGAGCACAAATAGTTTCATCAAGCTGGCCGCTGGTCGCCTCATGTCGCTTTGCCAGGAGAAAATTTCTTGACTATCTGAAATAAGAGAAGTTCTAAAACTAATAGAAAAACGATATCGCGTTTCGTATGAACGAATTAAATCTTGAAGGGCTGTGCTTCTTAAAGGCGGCGTGGTTTTTGAAGATTCTCCATGCATATCTTTATTTTGCATCATTTTGTCAACCAACACACGACCTTCAGGTCGTGGTAGTTGACAATCTTCTGGCTTTGAAAAAGCCGTTAAGTTCTGTTCTGGTGCTGTAATTATACACTTCGCGCGAACTTTCTTTGAGCGAAACTAAGGAAGCCGCCCCGCCGCCGCTCGTTACCACTCGCCGCACCACAGAAAAATACTCTTTGCTATTTTCATTTTGCGCGCGCCGGATTTTTTCTTCTCTTAATGAAAAGAGTATTTTTCTGTGGTGCTTTGCTTTGACAAGCAAGGCGGCGGGGCTGGCCTCTATTTTTTGCAAGAACACGGCGGAATTCCCCCCACACCCCCTCCCGCCGTGTTCTTGCGGGGACGGACGGGATTTTTGGCGGATGTATAATTAACAACACCCGCTATTTGTGAAAGATTTAGCAAACGTGATATTATGTATATAGGTGTGGATAACATATTTCTATTGTAGTATATCACAATTTAGTAGTAAATACTTACTACCCACACCAAAGATTTTAATATGATTGCCCAAAATATCAAAAAATATCGTAAGAAAAAGGGCATATCGCAGGATAAGCTTTCTAAACTAGCCGGAGTTACCTACAATACGATTATCAAAATCGAATCCGGCGCAACCCTAAATCCACGAGTGGATACCTTGCGACTTATTGCCAAGGGTCTTGGTGTTACTGTGGATAGTTTGCTAAACGGAAAATAAATATGAGCGAAGAATTGCTACAAAGAAATCTCGTAAAAAATCCCGAAAAGATCGGCAAGTGGGATTTTTATAGTATTGGAGCTACAACCGTAAAAGCTCTTAAAGAGTACGGGATAATTCGCAATGTTGATTATGGTGATGTTGAAAAGAAAAAAATTGATGCTCTGATTGTGCAGAACAAAAATGTAATTGCAGTTATCGAATACAAAAAGCCTTCCGAGTTCAGGACAAAGGAACAAAAAACAAAAGCAATAAAGCAAGAAATCGAAGTTGCTCAAAAACTTGGTTCTAAAATTTTTATTGCAACAGATACAAAAGACACTATTTGGGTCAATGCACTAACAGAAAACAGAATCAAGGATTGGAATGGAAATGAAGTTCAGACACTATTTGATCCAAAATCAGAAAAAACCGTCGAGCTTATAGAAAAAATATATGACTCAATAAATGAGCAAAGCGACAAGATAAAACCGAAACAACTTATAAATCCAACTGATCTTGCTAAAAGTATTTGGCAAGATATTTGGTCAGTAAGTGGCGCGACTCCAGAAAATTGCTTGTATACCTTTGTAGAGCTTTTTATTTTCAAATATCTAAGTGATTTGGAGGTTTTAAAAGGAACTTACAATTTCTATACACTTATGGGGATGTATGAGGCGAATACAGAAAATGAAGTATTGGAACACTATGCAGACATTGTTAGAAAAAAAATCAAAGAACTTTTTCCCGAAAATCCTATTGATAAGACGACTATCATCAATGGAACAATCTTTGTAAGTAAAGACCAAAAAGCGGTTAAGGGATATAGTACGACGTTTAGAACCGTTTTGGAAAAATTTCTAAAATACGAAAAACTCGAATATATTGACTACGATTTCAAAAGTAAAATATTCGAGAGTTTCCTAAAAGAGAGTATCAGTAAGAAAAACTGGGGGCAATTTTTTACCCCATTGAAAGTTGTTCGTTCTATTGTCGAAATGGCAAAGAGTGAAATCAGAAAAGGAGTAAAGATCTGCGACCCAGCCTGCGGTGTTGGTAAATTCCTTTTAGAGCCCTTGGTTACAAAACTTGATGATTATTATGATATTGACAAAGATGGCATACATCCTCGAATCACAATACATGGATTTGACAAGGGATTTGATAAGGATGAGCAAAAAACAATCATATTGGCAAAAGCCAATATGCTCATCTATTTTTCCGATTTAATAAAAGAAAACTCGGGGCATACTAAAGAGTTTGCAAAACTTTTCAACGATAGTTTTACCCTCAAAACTAATTCCATTTTAGGAACTCTATCTGACCCAGTAGAGAATGAATATGATTTGATATTAACTAACCCGCCCTATGTTACGAGAGGGAGTAGTAATTTGAAGGACGAAATCAAGAAAGACGGTGAGCTCGTGAATTACTACAAGATCAATGCAATGGGAGTTGAGGGTTTGTTTATGGAATGGATTATTAGAGCATTGAAACCAGGAGGAAAAGCTTTTGTGGTTATTCCTGACGGTATTCTAAATCGCAAAAATGACAAAAATTTAAGACGGTTTATTTTAGATGAGTGTTTTATCGAAGGAATTATTTCGCTTCCAATAAGTACATTTTTTACTACACCTAAAAAGACTTATATTCTGTGCCTTACGAAAAAGACCGATAAGCATGATATTCAAAAAGACCCAGTTTTTACTTACTTAGTAAGCGAGATCGGCGAATCGCGAGATATCTATAGATTTAATATTGAGCAAAATGATTTACAAGAAGCCGTAACCTTATTTTCCTTTTTCAAAGTAAATAAAGTAGGCTTCGCAAAAATAAATTCCGACAAACGATGTAAAATTCAATCTATCGAAAAGATTGAAAGCAATCTTGAAAAAGATTGGTTGATAGACAAATGGTGGAGCGACGAAGAGAAGGTTGAATTGGGAATTCTTGAGGAAAGAAAAACAGTGCCTTTTGATAGTCTACCAGAGTTACTAGAGGATGTTGCTGATAATATTTTAGAACACAAAGAAGAAGTCTCAGAACTGATAAATCAAAAGGCAACCTTTTCTTACAAAGAAATGAATATTAACGAGATATTTGATATCGTCTCTGGTTTTACATTCAAGAAAAGTTTATTTACTGCGAACAGGTCAGATACTCCTATAATAAGAATTCAAAATATTTCCGAAAAAAATCCGAAATTTGTATTTTATCCAAAATCTATTGAAATAGATGATAAATTTCTAATCAAAAAAGGAGATTATTTGCTTCCATTATCTGGCTCATTCTTCAAATTAACCAAATGGCGACAAGAGGGAAAATTTTATCTAAATCAAAGGATAGCTAAATTTTCCCTGAAAGATGAATTTCAAAAAAAATTAGATGATGATTTTTTGCAAACTATGCTTAATATTATTGAAAGAGAGATCAGTAAGATGGGATATAGTGCAAATAATAATTTACGAATAAGTGATATAAAAAACATAAAAATATCAATTCCAATAGATCAAAATGGTGATTTTGATTTGGTATCTCAAAAACAAATAGCACAAAGGTATAAAAAGATCGAGGAAATTAAGTCCGCAATCAATAGTGAACTCGACAAGGTTTCAGAATTAAACATTGATATCTAATAAAATAACGCCGCCAAAAATCCCGTCCGTCCCCGCAAGAACACGGCGGGAGGGGGTGTGGGGGGAATTCCGCCGTGTTCTTGCAAAAAATAGAGGCCAGCCCCGCCGCCTTGCTTGTCAAAGCAAAGCACCACAGAAAAATACTCTTTTCATTAAGAGAAGAAAAAATCCGGCGCGCGCAAAATGAAAATAGCAAAGAGTATTTTTCTGTGGTGCGGCGAGTGGTAACGAGCGGCGGCGGGGCGGCTTCCTTAGTTTCGCTCAAAGAAAGTTCGCGCGAAGTGTATAATTACAGCACCAGAACAGAACTTAACGGCTTTTTCAAAGCCAGAAGATTGTCAACTACCACGACCTTCAGGTCGTGGTAGTTGACTTGTTCTATACTCTTGCTACCATAAAGACATAACAGATAACTTGTAATTATGAAAAAAATTCTATCGTCTTCGTTTATTTTAGGGGTTGTATTTAGCATGGCGACTGTCGGAGTAATTGGACCGACAAGCTTGCAAGTTCAGGCGGCAAGCAACAATAAAGTTGATGTTTTTGTCAGTTTTGACAAGACACCCGGCGTTGCCGAGCACGCAATGGTGGAGCGCGCCGGAGGAACAGTGAGATTCAGTTATACGATTGTTCCTGCCGTAGCCGCGAGTGTTCCAGAAGCGGCAATCAAAGGATTATTGAGTAATCCGAACGTAACCGCCGTTGAATTAGACGGAACGGTGTACGCGGTTGGTGCCGAGCTTGAGAACGCTTGGGGTGTAAAAAGAATCGGCTCCGGTACAGTACATGACGGTGGCAATAAAGGCATTGGCGTAAAAATCGGCATTATTGATTCTGGTGTAGATCACGGACACCAAGATTTAGATGGCGTGTATGCCGGAGGGTATGACTTCGTCCAAGACGATGCTGACCCCGATGACGTCTACGGGCACGGCACGCATGTTGCCGGAACCGCTTGCGCGGAAGATAATGGTTTGGGCGTAGTCGGCGTAGCTCCGGGTTGCGCGCTTTATTCTCTGCGAGTATTAAACGACTCCGGCTCCGGTTCTTGGGGCACAACTATTGCCGCTATGGACTGGGCAGTATTAAACGGACTACAGGTTGTTAATTTGAGTCTTGGCAGTTCGCAAGACCCGGGAAGCACGGTAAAAGCCGCGTTTGACAACGCGGAAGCAAAAGGCTTGGTAATAGTGGCCGCCGGTGGAAATTCCGGAACGCCGAGTGGCAAAGGTAATAATGTTATTTATCCGGCAAAATACGCTTCCGTAATCGCGGTTGCGGCAACCGATAAAAATGACACAAGACCAAGTTGGTCAAGCACGGGAGAAGAAATAGAACTTGCCGCTCCGGGTGTATCTGTTCTCTCTTCCTGGAACGACGGCGACAGCCCGCATAACCCCCAGCCGTCCATCTTGGACGGCGACTGGTATAAGGAAGGCAGTGGAACATCAATGGCGTCTCCGCATGTTGCTGGCGCCGCCGCGCTTGTGATTGCGGCCGGAGTTACGGACGGCAACTTTGACGGGAGAATCAACGACGAAGTAAGGGCTATACTTAACTCTACGGCTGATGATATTGGGGCAGTTGGGAAGGACACGCATTACGGCTACGGATTAGTGAATGTCGCGGCCGCAATTGCTTCTCTTGTACCGCCTTCTCCTGCGGTAAACGTCAATGTAAACACAGATAAAACGAGTTATGAGAGTGAAGTTGATACTACTGCTGTGCTTACGGTCGTAGTAACTGATGAAAGCGGAGGCGCGATAAGCGGTTTGGGCTCGTCTGACTTCGCTACAATGGTAAATGGCGCAGCAACGGTTGTCAGCTTTGCTGGAACAGCCACTCCGGGAACTTATACCAGCGATCTGGATATTTCCAGCTTGGCAGATGGCGATTACACAGTTGAGGTAACGGCCACGGATACAAGAAGCATTTCTGGTAGCGGCACGGCGAATTTCTCAATTGGCCATGCCCCGTCCGAACCCACTACTGCAATAGTAAATTCAATCACCTATATAACCGAAGGCGGTAAAAATAGCAACAAACACTTGAGTATCCGTATAGCGGTGATTGACGACTTTGGCAATCCTGTTGCCAATGCTTCGGTTTCCATCAACCTTACACTTAACGACAATGTTGTAGGAAGCGGCACTGGCACAACTGGAAGCAATGGAATGGTAACATTCAGTTACAAAAATGCTCTATCCGGACACTACGAAACCAAAATAACCGGTGTAACGGCAACTGGCTTAACTTGGGACGGCGCAACGCCACCTAACGGATACGATAAGTAAGGAAGAACAAAAAAAGAGCGGCAAAACCGCTCTTTTTGTTAGAGAATAAAATTAAAAACTGATTCGGGAAATAAATTTTCCTCACGCCTGCTCTCACCACTTTTTCATTTAGAACTGGGATTTTTTTGCGCATTTGCTATACTCTATTATAGGAAGTACCGAAAGGAGAGAAATAATGAGACCAAAATGGGTCGTCTATGCAGATAACCATCGGCCGCTCTCACGGCCGTGGTATGTGGGGGAGACGATGGCCTACAGCGCACGGCAGGCAGCGAATCAGATTCGCCATAAGCGGTACCCGTATTCAAAGTCGGACGAGCTCGGATTTGAGCTTATTGCCTGCATCAAGGGCTCGCAAGACGAGCTTGCGTTTCGCGCACAGGCGCAGAACATTCCTGCAACGTTCAAATCTCTCCCCGTGATTCCCAGCAGCCTCGTATAGGCTGCTTTCTTTTTACCCCTCTTTTAGCTACACTCTACTCTGCATGGTGCCTATAGTGTAATGGTTAGCACTAGAGTTTGTGGAACTCTCGGTCTGGGTTCAAATCCCAGTAGGCACCCCCGCGTCGGACGCGGTTCCTCCTAGGGGAACGCGGACGTAACCGGATAATGAGTGATGAGTAATAATGTAGGCAGCCTTGTCTTTCTCCGTACACTCCCGCACATGCCAACAACGCGGGAATATGATTTTGCTGTAGGCGATAAAATTGTTGGATTTTTGCAGCTGCGGCAGGTCCCCTCGGCGGCGGAGAATCTTCCCAAGCATTTTGCGAGTCACATCTACTACGAAATTATTCCTGAAGAGCGCGGGAAAGGCTATGCAACCGTCCTGCTTTCTCTTGCTGTAAAAGGGGCGCAATCACTCGGTATGCGCGAGCTGGTGCTCACGGTTGATAAATCAAACACAGCCTCACGCCGCGTGATTGAGAAAAACGACGGAGAACTGTTTAACAGAACCGAATGCCCCGAGGGAACAGTGCTCGCATATCGTGTTTCTCTCCGCTAGAATAGGTGGATGACCATTGTCGACGCGCTGATACTCGGCATTGTTGAGGGGGTGACGGAGTTTTTGCCGATATCCTCAACGGGGCACCTCATCCTCACCGCACAGCTGCTTGGCCTCTCGGGAGAGTTTGTAAAGAGTTTTGAGATTGCCATCCAGCTTGGCGCCATCCTTGCGGTGCTTGTACTCTATGGAGCGCGGTTTCTTAAAAATCCGCAGATACAAAAAAATGTGCTTGTGGCATTTCTCCCTACCGCAGTTGGGGGGCTCTTCCTCTACAAGATAGTGAAGACGGTATTTTTTGAGAGCATCCCGCTCATTCTCGCCGCACTCTTTCTTGGCGGCATTGCGCTCATCCTGTTTGAAAAACTATATAAAGAGAAAGGAGATACTCTTGCTGACCTTGAGAAGATGAGCTATCGGCAGGCATTTTCCATCGGCTGTTTCCAGGTCATCGCAATGGTCCCCGGAGTCTCTCGCGCCGCCGCGACCATCATCGGCGGCCTCCTCGTCGGACTCTCGCGCCGCGCAGTGGTTGAGTTCTCCTTTCTCCTTGCGGCGCCCACCATGCTCGCCGCGACTGCTCTTGATCTAATTAAAAGCGGCACGGCATTTAGCGCGGGTGAGCATGGACTCCTCGTGCTCGGGGGCCTCACCGCATTTATCTCTGCGCTTATTGCGGTGCGTTGGTTTGTCTCCTTCATTTCCTCGCACGACTTTACCCGCTTTGGCATCTACCGCATTGCCCTCGCGCTCGCATGGTGGGTAGCTCTATAGTACACTCTGAAGTATGACAGCGGAGAATGCCGCAATGGCGGCGCAGATTAAGGAGAAATTGCTTGCCTCAAAGCGAGTTTTATTACACTGCCATCCCAATCCGGATGAAGATAGTATAGGCAGCGCTCTCGCAATGAAGTATATGTTGGAGTCCCTCGGTGTTGCGGCAGATATAGCGCGCGGAGACTCTGAATTGCCCGCGCACCTCTCTATACTCCCTGGCCACTCTTCCATACTGGATAATACTGTCCACGAGTGCGACCTTTCTGCTTACGATATTTTTATGGCATTAGACAGCTCCAATCCCGCCTACGTAACGCAGAAAAAAGATTTCTCCTTTCCTTCGCACATTACCGTTATTGTCATTGATCACCACAAGAGCAACAGCGGCTATGGCGCTCTCAATCTCATTGCTCCAGAATACCCTGCTACAGGACAGATACTCTATGACCTTGCAGGGCTCTGGGGGGTAACGCTTACGCACGACATGGCGCTCAACCTTTTTGTTGCAATACACACTGATACGGGAGGATTACGTTACCCACCTACTTCTTCCGGCACCTTTCGCGTAGCCGCCGCACTTCTTGATGTGGCGCCTGACTGCCTGGATGCTCTCAAGAGTATCTATAACCATGAGACGCCCGGGAGCATCCGCTTCCGCGGCCTTGCCCTCTCATCCGTTGAGACTTTTTGCAATGGCCGCGCCGCGCTCTCCCTTGTTTCTCATGAGGCGCTTATGCGGGAGGGAATCGCAGTGACCGACACGCAAAAATTCAGCATTGCCGGCATCCTTGTTACCGTGGAGGGATGGGATATCTGCGCAAGTTTGGTGGAGAACGCTCCCGCTACCGTCCGCGTAAGTTTGCGCTCACGCGACCCTGAACGTATAGATGTATCGCGGGTGGCAACTGCGCTTGGCGGCGGCGGCCATGCCGCCGCCGCAGGCGCCATGATCAATACAGAGTTCGCAGAGGCTAAGCGGATGGTGATAGAACAGATACAGACACTCTTATGCGCCTAGCACTACCCTACATCAAGCAGAAGAAAGACTATACTTGCGGGCCGGCAACACTCGGCATGGTGCTTTCTTTTTTGGGGCATATCAAGTCGCAGGCAAGACTCGCACGGGCGATGAAGACGCGCAAAACAAAGGGCACACAAAATTGGGCTATGATTAATTCAGCCCGCAAAGAAGGCTTCCATGTCTACGTGAATGAGGGTGCGACGCTCGACGAGCTCAAGTATTACCTCACGAGAGGGTTCCCGGTGATTGTTAATTACATTGAGCCGTCGGAAGATGCCGGCCACTACTCTGTGGTACTCGGTTTTGGCCGTATAACTGGCGCCCTTATCATGAACGACCCATGGAACGGGAAGGATTTCCGCCTGCCAGAGCTTGAGTTCCTCAATCGTTGGCATTCCGGCAACCGCATGCATAAAAATTGGCTCATGGTGGTCTCTAAAACTCCTTTTATGCTCGGCAAACAGTTTGCTCCGCTCACGTCGGGGGCTCTCCCGCCGCGGCGGCGCAGCACAGCACAGAAAAAAGATAGTGAATAGTTGCGCGCATATTCTCTTGGAGTATCATAAGGAGATGGAAGGGGATAGAGAACACGAGCAACAAGAGATGAGCGTTGAGTCATGTCGGACTCTGATACATCAACAGCGCCAGGAGCTCAAGGAAAGGATGGACACGTTCGGGCTTAGTCCTGCGCATGAAGCGGCGCTGCGTCGCGCGCTCACCTCACGAGAAGCGTAGCGGTATGGCCATTGTGGACGATACCCAGTTGCGCAATACAATCAGGGAACAGATTATTCACACGCAGCTTTCAGAGGAAGACAGAGAAACCGTAGTGGGAGAGCTTTTGGAGAATGTGCTCTCTGCTGTCAATCTTGCAATTTTGGAGCGGATGAGTGAAGATGGGCGGGCTACGCTTTTGGAAAAGTGCGATGCAGGCAACGACGATGCGGTGCTTGCCTACATCAAAGAGAGCGTCGGCGAGCTTGACCCGATTATTACCGAGGCGCTCAACACGGTTATCAGCGGATTTAAAACAAAACTCTATGGAGACCGAAGATAAAAAATTAATTACCAAATTTGCAGTAATTTTTCTTGGTGTCGCTACGGTATTTGTTGCCACAAAGGTGCTTACCGAATTGCGTCAGTTTAAGTTTATCGGACGCATCCCCGGGAGCGTCAATGTGGTGACCGTCACTGGCGTCGGCGAATCCACCGCGCGGCCCGATGTGGCGGAGGTCTCATTCTCCATTGTTGCCGAGGGTACAAAGGTTGCCGATGTACAGACTAAGGCGGGGGATATTGAGAAAAAGGCACTCGCTTTCCTCAAGGAAAAAAACATTGCCGACAAAGATGTGAAGACGCAAAATTATTCCCTCTCTCCGCGCTATGAATACCGCAACACAGTCTGCTCTCCGACCTACTGCCCGCCGGGGGACAATCGCACGCTTGTGGGCTACGAAGTGCGGGAGTCCATACTGGTGAAGGTGCGCAGTATTGACAGCGCGGGCGAGATTGTGGGAGGTCTCAGTACACTGGGCGTGACTGATGTGAGCGGCATCAACCTCACGCTTGATGACCCCGACAAGGCCAAGCGCGACGCTCGAGCGCTCGCCATTGTGAACGCGCAGAGGAAGGCGGAGGAGCTTGCGAGCGACCTCGGGGTGGCACTCTCCCGCATTGTGAGCTTTACAGAGGGTGAGGGCGGTGCCCCGCCGATGCCCTATATGATGGAGAAGTTCGGACGCGGCGGCGATGCAGGCGTCGCGGTCTCGGCAGCGCCAGAGCTCCCGGTGGGGGAGAATATCTACCGCTCCACGGTCTCCATCACCTACGAGATAGAGTAATTTTCCCCAAAAAGAGAAAGGGGTTTATTATATTTACGGGGTATTGACTTTTTACACCAATTTGCTATAATGGTAGAAGATACCTTGAAAAAGCCCTAATCTGCAAAGCGGACGGGTAAGTGAAAAAACGAGAAAGTGAGGAACAGCTCATTATGAGTACAGCTTCACCTGACTTCCCCAAGTGGTACATTGAATTCCAGGTAGCACTCTTGCGCCAAGCACCCCGACCCGGCGAGATTGATCAAACAACCGCCTTGGGGTGGAAAGACAACCAGGAAAGTCTCAAGAAAAATCTTGCAGATTGCCTCCTTCCTCAACCGGTGGCTACTCCTGTCGAACCTGCCAAGCTCGAGCTTTTGCTCGAAGCCGTCGGGACGGTCCCCATCTCGACAACCACCTCTAAGTTTGTTCGTGACACTTGCCGCAATACAGCGGTCAAAATCAGCTACATCGGTGACAACTTCACCTCGTGGTTTCTCTCGGGCGACGACAAAATCGAAGACCCGATCAGCGAACAAACACTCCGCTGCCACAAGTTACGGCAGTTCTCTGTGGACGGTCCTATCATCATCGAACTCGGCGGTGCAGAGAAGTCGGAAACGACGCTCCCCGAGATGTTCTCCCTCATGGAAAAACAGGGAAAAGGCGAAAACGGTGTTCTCTTGAACAACGGCTACGCGAACATCTTTTACATCCGGGACATCGCTGGTGTGCTCCGTACGGTCTTCGTGGTCTGGTACGACGGCGGCTGGGATGTGGACGCGCACTCCGTTGAGTCCCCGCTTAGGTGGAGCGATGGCGGCCAGGTGTTCTCTCGCAATCCGCCAGTTGGCGGAGTTCTCGAACCCTCGGAACCTTTGGCTCCGGCGCAATCCGTCAGCTGACGGATGACCCTTTGTCCATTGGACACTTTGACCCTTGGTTTGCTTCGGCAGACCGGGGGTTAATTTATTATGCGACGGTTTGACAGTTTGCTGTCGTGGATGCTACTATAGGCCCTGTTCTCCTCTCGGGGAGAAGTTTTACTACATGGCAAAAAAGTCAGTCATTGCACGGGGGAATAAGACCCCAAAGTTCAGCACGCGGATCGTCCGGCGCTGTTTCCGTTGCGGGCGCAAGCACGGCTTTATGCGCGATTTTGGCATGTGCAGAATCTGCTTTAGAGAGTTCGCGAACGAGGGGAAAATCCCGGGCGTTAAGAAAGCTTCCTGGTAGCCTATGCTTACTGACCCCATTGCAGATATGCTCGTCCGTATTGCAAACGCCAGCCGTGTGCGGCATGTATCAGTAAATATCCCGCTCTCGCGGGTAAAGCTCGCAGTTGCCGAGGCGCTTGAACGCGGCGGCTATGTGAACTCCATTGTGAAGAAGGGGAAAAAAGTGAAAAAGCACTTCTCCCTCAACCTCGTGTATACGGAAGGAGGGCCAAAAATCCATGAGGTGAAGCGCATTTCCAAACCCTCCCGCCGGGTGTACATCAAGGCGCAAGATATTATTCCAGTGCGGCAGGGGAGGGGTTCCGTCATTCTCTCCACTCCCCGCGGAATACTGACGGGCGAGGAAGCGAGGAGGGATGGGGTCGGCGGCGAAGCGCTCTTTACTATCTGGTAATATGTCACGCTTAGGCAAAAAACCGATTGCTGTCCCTACCGGTGTTACCGTGACCGTGACTGACGGAACCGTTGCGGTAAAGGGTCCCAAAGGAACACTCTCCCGCTCTTTTAAGCGCGATATTTCATTTTCACTTGAGGGGGATACCGTCGTGCTTACCCCAGAGCGTGAGACGGTCGCCACGCGGGCGCTGTGGGGGACCTACGCCTCACATCTCAAAAATATGGTGGAGGGAGTGACACAGGGTTACGTAAAAAAGCTCACCATAGAAGGAGTCGGCTATAAGTGGGACCTAAAGGGTAAGGATGTGGTTCTTGCGCTTGGCTTTTCCCACCCTGTGGTGGTCCTTGTGCCTGAAGGAATCACTGTCCTGGTGGAAAAGGGCACGATGACCGTCTCGGGCTATGACAAGGAGGCGGTGGGAACCTTTGCGGCACGCATCAAGGCGCTCAAACCCGTGGAGCCCTATAAGGGCAAGGGCATCCGCTATGAAGGTGAGCGCGTGCGCCGCAAGCAGGGTAAGAAGTCTGCAAAATAATATGAATGAACGAGCGCAAAAAAGAGAGGTACGGAAGCGGCGCATTCGCGCGCGCATTTTCGGCACCGCGCTCCGGCCGCGCTTGGCAGTGTTCCGCTCCAATAAGCACCTTTATGCGCAGCTTATTGACGACAGTGCAGGACGCACCATAGCGGAGGCGCATGACAGCGAAGTGCCGAAGGCAGGCAAGGCAATGCCCGAGACACTCGGAATGCTCATTGCCGAGAAGGCTCGCAAGAAGAAGATTAACAGTGTTGTGTTTGACCGGAGCGGCTACCGCTACGCGGGAACGATACAAGCTCTCGCGGACGGCGCGCGCAAGGGGGGTCTCTCGCTATAAATACACCATGGCAGACGAAATAAAAACAAAAAAAAATACTCAAGCGTCGCGGCACACCCGCCCGCCGATGGGCAGAGGCGGAAACCGTGGTAACAGCGGGTTTTCCCGTGGCGGTTCGCGGGGGCCACGCCGCGCCACCGAGCGCGAAAAACCCGAGTATGATCAAAAGATCATTGACGTGCGCCGTGTGGCGCGCGTGGTCTCGGGCGGACGACGCTTCTCATTCTCTGTTGCGCTGGTTGCCGGGAACCGGAAGGGGAAGGTTGGCGTGGGGCTCGGCAAGGCCTCCGATACAACCCTTGCCATAGACAAGGCCATGCGCGATGCGAAGCGCACTATGCTTACGCTCACACTTACCAAGACGATGAGCATCCCGCATGAGACGGCGGCCAAGTACTGCTCGGCGCGCGTGCTCATCAAACCCGCGCACGGACGGGGGCTCGTGGCCGGCAGCTCGGTGCGCAACGTGCTCGCACTGGGAGGCATTACCGATGTGAATGCAAAACTCCTCTCAAAGACTAAAAATAAGCTCAACAATGCGCGCGCGGCGATGGAAGCACTCCGCGTCTTTGCGGCATAACACTATGCGTATTCATCAACTCAAACGGGAGCATCCAAACAAAAAGAGCCGCCAAATCGGCCGCGGCGGCAAGCGCGGCAAGACTGCCGGGCGGGGGACCAAGGGGCAAAAGGCGCGCGCGGGGCACAAAATCCGCCCCGAGATCCGCGACCGCATCAAGAAGCTCCCCAAGCGCCGCGGCTACAAATTCAGCGTGGTAAGTGACAAACCGCGCGCGGTGAACCTTGCCGCTATTGACCGCCGCTTTAACGCAGGAGAGTCTGTAACGCCTGCGACGCTTGCCGAAAGAGGTCTCCTGCGCCTCATTGGGAAGAAAGTTCCCGCAGTAAAGGTCCTTGCCACCGGCACGGTAAGCAAAAAGCTCTCCTTTACAGGCCTCCCTGTTTCTGTTCAAGCGCGGAAGAAGATTGAGGCCGCAGGTGGTAGTATTAGTTAAACGAGTGCATGGATCAATTCTTCTATAAGCTCAAGCTCATCGGTTCCGACCAGACGCTCGTGCGGCGCTTATTGTTTGTGTTTGTCATTCTGGTCATTTTCCGGCTCGGCAACGCCATTACCGTCCCTGGCATAGATACGACCGCACTCGCGCAATTTTTTGCAAACAGCCAATTCTTTGGCCTCCTTAACATCTTCTCTGGCGGCGGCCTCTCCAATCTTTCCATCATGATGCTCGGCGTCGGCCCCTACATCACCGCAACCATTATCATGCAACTCATGACGATGGTCTTCCCCGCGCTTAAGGAGATGTATCAGGAGGAGGGTGCGACGGGACGGCGCAAATTTGCCCAGTACGCGCGCATTCTCACGGTTCCGCTCGCTATGATACAGGGATTCAGCCTCCTCACCCTGCTCAAAAATCAGGGCCTCTTAGGGGGTCTTACGATGACGGACCAGATAATCAACGTCATCATCGTAACCGCGGGCTCCATGCTCCTCATGTGGCTCGGCGAGCTCATCTCGGAGTATGGCATCGGCAACGGCGTCTCGCTCATTATTTTTGCGGGCATCGTCGCGCGGGTGCCGGCAAGCATCTACCAACTTATGGTGACCTTTGACCCCGGAAACATCCCCGTGTACGCGGGTTTTGCGGCTGTTGCGCTTATCGTCATTGCCGCCGTGGTGGTGGTGACGGAGGCGGAACGCCCCATACCGGTCACCTACGCCAAGCGCGTGCGCGGCATGCGCATGTACGGCGGCGGTTCCACCTATTTGCCGCTGCGGCTCAACCAGGCGGGGGTGATGCCGATTATTTTTGCGCTCTCCATACTCCTCTTCCCGCAAATGATAGGAACCTTTTTGAGTGGGCTTAATAACGCGATTGCGCAAAAGGTAGGAGAAGTATTGAATCTTTTGAATACCAATCAGTGGATATACGGCGTCTTCTACTTTGTGCTTGTGTTCCTCTTTACCTACTTTTACACGGCGGTCACCTTTGATCCCGACATGATTTCAAAAAACCTGCAGAAATCGGGCGCTTTCATCCCCGGAGTCCGTCCCGGCGAGCCGACTTCACTCTACCTTGGGCACATCATCACGCGGCTCACGCTCGTGGGGGCGATCTTTCTCGGCGCTGTGGCTATCCTCCCCTTGATCATGCAGAGCGTGACAGGTATCGGCACGCTCGCCATCGGCGGCACGGCGCTTTTGATCGTCGTCTCCGTCGCGCTTGAGTTTGTCAAACAAATTGACGCGCAGATCTCCATGCGCGAGTACTAGTGTTACAATAGGAGCATGAAAAAATTAAGCGTTATCTTGGCGATAATAATTCTTATTATTGTCGGAGGAGGGGTTATCTATGCATCCACGAAGGATTCGCAGGTGTTTGATGTATTTTATTCTCCCGAAGTTCGCAAACATAGGGAGATAGCGAGGTTGCAAAAGAAATTCTTTCCCGAATCAATCAGTGGGTACATTTTGTCAAGCCGTGATTTGGATAAGATTCGAGTGGAAGATGAAGAGTGCAGTGAGATGAGATACGATATTGACTCTTCTTCGGGTACTCAAGACAGAAGAGAAGTCTGTATTCAGGAAATTCTTGGTGAGTATCGCCAAAGTGGTGGTAATACAATAATATTTGTACATCTCGCACATTACACAAAAGGATCAGAAGTCTCTAAAGAGTTGACGGAAAAATTTGTGAAAAAGGAAAAGCTTGGAACATTTTCTGTTTTCCACTGGGAACCGCATGAGATCGGATGGTTTCCTTCGTCAAGTTTTAACCTTATTAATATTCAAGAAGGTACTTGGGAACTTGATGGTAGTGGGGGAGAAAATTACCGCTACTTACTGCCAGCAGACGGCAATAACCCCGTTCTGCAATACTATCTCCAAAAGTATCCTCCAGCGAGTTAATGCTTACGGCAAGTACTAGAAGGGATGAAAATATGATAAATAGAGACAATTAATCATCTATTAGTTTTTTAGTGAAGAGAGTATAATTTGTTGATATGAAAAAATCTTATACGAAAGGTTTTGCTCCATTAGTAGTCATCATTATTATTGTCGCGCTTGCGGCTGGGGGAGTGTTAAGTTATTTTTCTTTTGTGAAAAAATCTCCAGAAACTATCTTGCGGGAGGATGTCCCAACTCAAGTAAGTGATCAGCAAGATAATCAAATTCCTACATCTTCCTCAGCCCCTGCACCCACTACGACACCTCAATCAATCATTACAACAAAAAAAGATTGCGGTTTATCAGATGATTGTTTTTCTGATAGTGTAAAAATATGCCAACCGGCTTACGCTACGATAAAAGATGCGAGACCTTTTTATATAGAAAGGGTCGATGGATATGATAATAAAAGTAGTACTTGTGACATTTCCTTAGAGTATACAGACGATTCATTCCCTTCTATTGATGGAAAGTGGATGACTTGCAAAATTCCAGATAGTGAACTTTCTAACTTTAAAAGTTACTTAAGAGGCCAGACAATGCTCGATTCTTGTACAGGACCATTAATTGATTATTTAATTGAAGTTGGTGCAAAATAAATAGGAGTGTTATAATTATTTGATATGAAAAAATCTCGTAAGAGGGGTTTTGCTCCATTAGCAGTTATTATTATCATTGTCGCGCTTGCTGCTGCCGTAGGAGTGTTGGTGTACCAAGAAAATGTGGGAATAAACCCGGTTCAAGAAATTACACCAGTTTCGACGAATACTATTTCTCAGACCCAAGAAGGTAGTATTAGCTCATTTGCTATTGTTCCATCCACGAAAGAGGGACAATCGTGGACTATGTATAAAAAAGGTGCAAAGGCGATACTGAAAGCAAAAAATATCACATCCGCAGAGCTCTGGTATACCCCAACAGGAACAGAAATTAAATCAACATTTGGCGGTACTATGAGTAAAGTAGGTGTGGATACATGGGAACTTGAATTGCCAGCTAATCTTCTCACTACGAGCTTCTGGGCGGAAGCAACCAACCTGACAGGCAAAAAAATCAAGAGCGTTAATATTGGAAATGTAGGGTATGGAGAGGCCAAACCTTCTCCTCTTGGAACAGCAGGAAGGGGAGACGAAGGAGGAGTAACTTGCGGAGAAAGAACTATTATGGTTGAAACGGTTGAGGATAAAAGAATGTCTGATGAACCTGCCTATCTTGATTCCGTGTGGGTAGATGGAAAGTACGACAGATCGTACTCAAATGGATATATTGGTGATATTGTTTTTAGTTCTGACTGCAAGCAATATGCCTATGAAGTCTATACTAACGATAAATGGTTTATAGTTCTAAACGGCAAGCAATTAAAATCTTACGAATTTGTTAACCATCCCGAATTTAGTCTAAATGGCATACATTTTGCATACATTGCTCTTATTGGTCAATATCCTTCTTGGAAAGCGCTTGTTGTTGTTGATGGTGTAGAAGGCAAGTCATATGAAGGGGGAATTAAAACAGATACTAATCATGGAGCAAGATTGTTTAGTCCAGATAGTAAACATGTAATTTACTCCGCAGGAGAAGGAAAAAAGTGGTTTGTAGTGATTGATGGAAAGGAAGGAAAGAAGTATGACAATCCTATAGAAATTCTGACCTTCAGTGCAGACAGTAAAAAGGTGACATATAAGGCAACACTCGGCTCGAAGATAGAAATGGTTACAGAAAATTTAGACTAGCCGTATAAAGTATTCTCCCATCCTAAGATGAGCCTCAAATTATCTTAGCATTTCTTGATGGCGGCGAATAATTTTTGCTTGGCTTCGTGCATGATTTTAGCATACTCGATGTGACTCGCCCGAAGCATTTTTTCT